>ENA-OWRJ01000541-OWRJ01000541.1-human-gut-metagenome-genome-assembly--contig:-NODE-541-length-50680-cov-4.140168_pt1 | contig 50680 bp, 36 predicted proteins | sample MGYA00248269_ERZ651897 | MGnify/ENA primary metagenome ERZ651897 (study PRJEB26924, sample SAMEA4378252) | human gut metagenome | biome: human gut; feature: human-associated habitat; material: faeces...
CCATTTGCCCGTTTCTTTGCCATGTCTGTGCCTCCTTTTCTTCGGTAGCACAAACAACTACCACAGAACCGGCACAAAGTCTACTGATTTTTTCGAGAGATCAGAATATTTTTCAGCCGCTTTCGCGCGTACCGGAAATTCCTACTTCTTTGTTTACTGCGGCGCAGTTTTTGCGCTCCGGTGTTAAAATATAAAAGCGCTCAAATATTGCAGTTGGAAACACACGCAAAGACCTGTTATAATTTTTATAAAATATCTTTCATCCCTTTGGGTACTCTCGTTCGTTATACTGACAGAAAAGGCGGTGAGGCAGTGGAATATAGCAACCACGAACTGGTGCGCGGGATCAAAGGCGGAGATCAGAGCGCACTGGAGCTTTTGGTTCGCCGCTGGTATCCGCGAATTTACGGATATGTTTTCAAATTGACCGGGCATGAGCAGGACGCTTATGACTTGACGCAGGATGTTTTTATCGCAATGATGCAGAGCATCGGCAGCTATACGCCGTGGAGGAAATTTGACAGCTGGCTGTTTACGATCGCGCATAACAAGTGCATGGACTACTTTCGCTTTCGACAGAAAATCGTTCAGGCGGAAGACACCATGTTCGACCGACCCGATCCGGCTGCCTCGCTTGAAGATATGGCAGCGGTCTCCATGTCTGTAAAAGCCGCGCTGGAGAAGCTGCCTGCCGCACAGCGGGAGGCAGTGATCTTACATTATTTCCATCAATTTACCGCAAGCGAGATCGCGCGAATGACGAACACACCGCTGCCGACGGTCAAATCACGGCTTCGTGCCGCCAGAAATACACTCTCAGATAAACTGCGGGAGGACTTCGAATGAACGATCGAATGGAACAGGAAATCCGCCGCACCATTTTGCGGCTGCAAGCGTCCATGCCGGAGCCGAGGAACCGGCAGACGCCGGTCTTCACGCTGCTGCGGATCGCCGCAGGTGAAATAAACGCGGGCCTGCTGCTTGGGCTTTTCGCGGGTGCATTGATTTTCGGTCTGCTCAGCGTCAGGGCTTTGTCCATGCCGATGCTGACGATTTTCTGTACCGCACCCATGCCGATGCTCCTGCTGTTTCATCGGTATGTACTCGCCAGTAACCAGAACATGCGTGAATTGGAAGCTACGTTTCCGTATTCCTATCCGGAAATGTTAGCTGCGCGGTCTGTCGTGATCTCGTGCTGCATGTTCGGTGCGCTGCTGCTGCTTTCCGTGACGCTGCACGTTTCTGCGGGGGAGGATCTTCTGCGGCTGGCGCTCTGCGGCGCGGTACCGGGCATCTATTTATGCACGCTGCTGCTGTTTCTGTCTGCCAGACTCCGTAATCCAGAAGGGCTATCCCTGCTTGCGCTCGTCTTCTGGGCGGCGCTCTGCTTCCTCGTGACGGTGCTTCCGTTTGACCGGCTTTTGCAGCTCTGCTCCACCGCCGCCTACGCAGCTCTGGCGGTCATCGGGCTGATTTTATACGGCATTCTTATATTCAATGTTCAACGAAGGAGGGAGCATTATGACATGGCTCATATCGGATGAAGCCAGAAAGCACCGGGCGTTCCGCGAGGTCTGGGTCGCGTATCTCCTTGGCGGGTTGTATCTGCTGCTGGGGCTATACACGGAAATTTCGGACCAGAATTACAGTGTGCGCTATGATGCACAGCAAAAGTGGTGGTTTGTTCAGCAGAATATCCGCTCCTATGGCGCGACGCTGACGGCGTTTCTGCTTGCGGTCGGATTGCCGCGGCTGGTCTGCTGTGAAAGGGAATACCGGACGGACGATCTTGTCGGGACGGCAGCGCTTGGCCGCCGGTACACATGGAGGGCGAAAACGGCGTTTACGGGTCTCTATTGCGCGGCCGTTGTTTTCATCATCGGCGCAGCCAGTCTGCTGGTAAACGGCGGCGCGTTCGGGTTCGAAGGCGCCCTCTCCCCTGTTGCCGGGGGCGTATATTTTGCGGATACGGCGCTGCCGCCGATGTCCAATCTTGCGTACTGTGCGCTCCAGTATGGCTTTCTGTTTCTGGGCGCGTTATATTTCGCCGGGTTTATCCTGATCGTCGCTGCGCTGACGCGGCGGACGGCGCTCAGTCTGTTCCTCTGCGGCGGAAGCTATCTGCTGTTTTTCGCGTATTCCGCTGTCGGGTTTCAGCTGCCGGAGTTCCTTCGCGTGCCGCTCGACGCGCTCTATCGGTTCGGCTTCGGTGGGTATCTGCTGCAGGAGAGCTATTCGTGGGTCTTTCCATATTTGTGGTCGGACGTATGGAAACCGGTCCTGCTGGGGATTGGCATGATCCTTTTGGAGTTTTTCCTCTTTTGGAGGATATGGAGGAGGAAAATGAAAGCATGAAAGATGATTTGATCCGCTGTTTCCGGAATCCACTCTACTGGCTCGTTTTGGGTGCTGGGCTATCCGTCCGAACCGTCCTTTCCTATTTCGATTTCCAGACCCGCAGCAATGCGTTCTGGTCCTTATCCGCAGAATTCTGGAATAAGATAGGCTCCGTAACACTCGGTTTTCTGGTTCTGCTCGTTCTGATCCGTCTGTTTTCCGCGGATCGTGAAACAGGAGTCTTTCCCGTCATCAACAGCACCGCCTATGGTCGAATCACGCTGTTCCGGAACCGGTTGATTGCCGGGAGCATTGCCGCTTCGGCTGGTGCTGTGCTGTTAGCAGCCGGAAATCATGCGCTGTCAATTCTCATTTCCGGCAGGCTTCCCCAACCGGATGGTTGGAATCATGCATGGTTCCGCAGCACGGCGATCGTTCTTATCGGAACAATTGGATTTTTCCTCTTTGCAGCATTTGTATGTGACAGTCTGAAGAATCAGCCGGCAGCCATGTGCATCTGCGGAGTTCCGTTTGCGTTCAGCTATTTTATCAATGTCGCTGTGCTGAAAAAGTTTGAATTCTTCTGGTTTGTTCGGTATGGATTTTTTGCAGAATGGATGCGCGGACGGAGAATCGGTGTGACCCCCGGAGTCTGGGGTGTCTGGTACGCGCTGTTATTGGGTGGGTTACTATTGGTCGCCATCCATCAAAGAAAGGAGCGCAAGGAATTATGAAGCTTTCCTTCGAACATATCAGCAAGCTCTACGGCGATACAGCCGCGCTGCAGCAGATCGACCTGACCCTCGGGTCAGGCGTCTATGGGTTGCTCGGTCCAAACGGAGCCGGGAAAACGACGCTGATGCGGATCATGACGGATCTGCTCGCCCCATCGACCGGACGTGTCTTGCTGGATGGGCAGGACATTGCGGTCATGGGTGCTGCGTTCCGGAAAAAGCTCGGCTATCTGCCGCAGGATTTCGGCGTTTATCCGAATTTCACAGCGGAGCAGTTTCTGCTCTATATCGCCAGATTAAAGGGCTTGTCAAAATTTGAGGCCAAGCGGCAGACAGACGGTCTTCTGCATATGGTCGGTCTGGAGGACAAAAAGCAGAAAAAGCTGAAAGGTTTCTCCGGCGGACAGCGGCAGCGTGTGGGAATCGCACAGGCACTGCTTGGAGATCCCGAAATTCTGGTACTGGACGAGCCGACGGCGGGGCTTGACCCGGAAGAACGAATCCGGTTCCGCGGTATCATCAGTGATCTTTCCCAGCAAAAGCTCGTTTTGCTGTCGACGCATATTGTATCGGATCTCGAAGCAGTCGCAAATGAAATCATTCTGCTCCGGAAAGGTGTTGTCCTCGAAATGCAAAAGCCTGCTTCGTTGCTGGAGCAGCTGAACGGACAAGTTTGGCTCGTTACAGTTCCTGCTGCGGACGAAACGGCACTCACAAAGCAATATACCTGCAGTAATGTCATGCACACAGACGGAAAAAGTGTGATCCGTCTGCTCAGCAAAAGCGCCCCTCGACCCGACGCAGCACCAACAGCACCCAATATGGAGGATATGTATCTATATTATTTCGGTAGATGATCGGCCGGATGATTCTGGCCGGATCTCGGGTGCAGTAAAGTGCAGACTTTTTAGAAGGCAGCTTGCAAGTTTCTAGGCTTGCAAGCTGCCTTTTCCTGCAAGCTCAGAGTTCTTCACCCACCTCTGCACCTGCCGCTATTTGTTCGATTTCTACACACTTTTTTCGTGTAACCCCGCTGTTTTCCTTGAAACGTCTGGCTTTTTTTAAATCACGACCCCAAGAGTGCTATTTTTGCCCTCTCAACAACCCCCTCGCAAATCTCCGAAACTGCCCGCACGGCGGGCAGATGTGACCGCCGCGGGATGCGCACGACCCCACGGCTTTGTCCTGCTTCGCCGCTTGCGGCTTCTCCCTCTGCCAAAATTCGCCTGCAGCCGTTCTTTTTCTGCGTTTTCCGTGCCCGCAATGCTCCCGCACGTTGGCGCAACGTCCGATCTTCGGGCTTCCGGCTGGTACACGCTCGGCTGTGCCGCGAAAGCCGCACAAACTGCCGACACTGGCGTGACAGTGTGGAGGCGGCGTATTATCCGGTTTTGTTCTCCGAAGCTGAATCAGCTTGCACGGCGATTTCCAGCAGCTCCTGTGCGATTTGTTTGTCTGGGAGGCGGATCAGGTTGTCGTCGGGTTTTTCGTTTGACAGTAGGTTCATGCTGCCGTACCAGACGAGGCAGCGGTCGAGGATCGCGAAGTGCTCACGGCAGGTTTGGGATGGGAAGACTTCGATGCCAGACTGGCGCAAGAAGCCGATTTTCTCAGCGGTCTGATATGTATCCTGTGCGTCGGGTGCAAGCGTGAGAATTTTGATCTGGACGCCTGCTTCCTGACGTTCGCGCAGGAGTTCCAGAAAATATGTGACCTTTTTGCGGCTCAGTGCAGGACTGGAAATCAGAATTTCCCGCTGCGCGGCTTGCAGATCGCGTTCATAGACTGGTGTGTAGGTCTGCGCGTCGAAAATAGTGCCAGTCTTCTCCTCCTGCGCAGCTTGCAGGTTTGCGCAGATTTCGAAGCCGATCTGGCGATAAGCGCGCAGGCGCTTATGGTACATGCGTTCCAGCGTCGGCACGTGCGCGTCGATATAGTCAAAAATGATCACATCCTGTTTGCCGTCGTAGTCGCGGTTCAGACGACCCGCATACTGTTCGACATTCCCCTGCCATGAGATCGGCATTGCGAGCAGCAGCGTATCGAGGCGCGGCAGATTGAAGCCCTCGCCGATATATTTGCCGATGGCGACCACGATCAACGTGTCTGTTTCCGACACGGCCAGCAGCGCGTCCCGGACCTGCGCGCGTTCTTTGCTGCTCTTTCCGCCCTGCAGCAGGAAAACGTGGTCTGCACTCCCCTGCAAGCGCTGATACAGCAGCCTTGCATGCTCCTTGTACTTCGTCATAACCAGCGGCGTCCGCCCGTTTTGGACGCAGGTGATCGTATCCGAGAGAATCTGCGCGTTGCGGTCTTCGCTTTCGATCACCAGCTGATTTAATTCTGCCATCGCGGGCGGTTTCTCGGAAAGGTGAACAAACCTTGTAAAACGGGGATAGACATAATGGCCGATGCCCTGCTTCTTCGCACGATCCTTCGCCGTGTACCGGAAGCGGATCGGACCGAGCTGCAGGAAAATCTTTCGATCCTGCCCGTCGTCGCGCTTCGGTGTCGCGGTCAGGCCGTAAACATACTTCGCCGTAACGGAACGCAGCACGGCAGTATCCGTATCCGCGCCCGCATGGTGGCACTCGTCCATGAGCACCATGCCGTAGCCCTGCACGAGTTCTTCCAGTCGTTCGCTTTTTCCCAGCGACGGGATCATCGCAACGTCAAGAATTCCGGTCAGGGTGTTTTGACCGCCCTGTAATTTGCCGATCACGCTTATCCGCCGCTTGACGCGGCCCGCCGGCGTTGTGTAGGTCGGCGGTTCTTCTTCGATCGTCAGGAATTTCTGCAGATCCTCCTGCCAGTTTTTCAGAATTTCAGCGTTATCGACCAGAACCAGCGTATTGACCTGCCGCGTCGCAATCAGATAAGCGCCGACAGCTGTTTTGCCGAAGGCTGTCGCTGCGCTCAAAACACCGATGTCATGCGCCAGCAGGGCGTCTGCTGCGCGCTGCTGCTCTGGGTATAGCTGCCCAGCGAAGGAAACCTTGATTTTGCGGTCCGACTGCTGTTCGTCTGTGATGTGATATGGAATTGCTGCTTCCTCCAACAACTCCTTCAGCCTCTCCACACAGCCACGCGGGAGGCAGATAAAATCGCCGTCGTCGTATCCGCAGTACACGATGCGCGGTATTCCAAGCGTTAAAAAGCCCATCGCCAGCTTTTTATGGAATTCCGGGTTTTTGTAGGCGGCAAGTCTGCGGAGCTGGTTTTGAAGCCTTGGCCGGAGATTTGTGCTTTTGATAAAAACGCCGTTGGCGTATACAAGTTCGACCGAGCCCTCCGCGTCCTCCGGACGCAGCGTGAGCTCTGTTTTTCTCCACGGCTTCTCCGGCAGGAAGCTTTTCTGCGTGTTTTCCTCCGCCTCCTGCGGTTCCTCGGCCAGTTGTCCAAGAAGCCCTGCTTCCGGTGTCCATGCCGCGATTTTATCCTCGATTTCCTTTACGCTCAGCTTTCTTGCGCTTTTCAGTGCACCCCATTGATCCGGGTACGCATTCCAGTTTTCGTCGACAAACGCGCTGTTTCCATTCCGCAGCGCCCGGCCCTGCAGCGGCAGCGCAATCAGATTGCCGAGCTTTCCCTCCGGCAGATGCTCCTGCAATGGCAGCATTCGGTCATACGCGCGGAAGTTTTTCAGGCTGACCGATTCCGCGCCCTTTGTTAGCAGAGCCGTACCGAACTGCCGTGCCTTCTGTGCGGAAACGGTCTCGGAAAAGAAGATCCAGACATGCGCGCCCTGCCCGGAACGGGAGCGCTCAACCAGTGCGTCGATCTGTTCCAGCTCGCATATTTTGCGGAGCGCGTCGACCTCATCCCGCCATGAGGCCGTTTTTTCGCTGCCCTGAAACGTGCCCTCGTGGTCATCGAAATCGAATACAAGGAAATAGCAGGTATCGTCCGGGAGCAGCGGATAGATGCCGACGACATCGCTGCTGTCCTCCCGCTCGCCTTTCAGATGGGCGAGCAGAGCGCGGATATTCAGCGGTTTATAGGCCCGGTTCGGGCAGTCCCTGCAGGCAATTTTCTGCCCTGTCGTTTTCGGGCAGAGTTTGTGATCCCCAAAATGCGTACAGACCGGAAAATAACCCGCTTTGCCGTCCTTTGGGCGGCTGCGGACGCTGTATACATCTTTGCGGCCTCTGAAATAGGTATAGAAAAACGAGACCATCTGCGGTGTGACCTCGTGTTGGAATATACGGCTGCCCTGATCGGCAGCCGCGGATATTTGATTTTCAGCCGTCTCCGGATACGTGATCCCGTGCTTTTTGAGCAGCGCCCGCAGCGCCGCGTTTTCCTGTTCAAGCTGCTCGATCCGGGCTTGCATTGTATCCATGGCCTGCTCCTTCTCTGACAGTGTCAGGCGTTTGCTTTTTGCAGATAAAACTCGCTTTCCGCCACGCGGATAACGAAATCATATTCCAAGCGTGTTGCCTTGGACGGGGTGATATTGTAGCGCTTGAAGACCTTGCGCAGATAGGCGAAATACTCCCTGTCCTCCTGGCTCAGCGGCGAAACCCATCCGCTGGCAGCTCCGGATTCTTCCGCGTGGAGCAATTCAGATCGATTCATACTCATCCCTCCTATATTCAGAAATGAGCGCTTCTGCGGCGCCTTCCCAAAGAACAAGACGGAACGGATCATAGGTCCCGACCTGCCGCGCGCCAAATTCGCGCATATAGTATTCCAATAATTCGCTCGTTTTCGCCTTAAAAATGAGTACGCCGTCAAATCCAGCTTCCTTGGAAATCCGGACGGCATATGCAAACATTGCCTTTGCGATACCGATATATCGCTTGGCCTCGCCTGTCGCATGAAGAAGATTTGCGTTGCTGTGCCGTGCGCTCTCCATGTAGAGAACCTCAACTGCAAGCCCGCGTTCATCCAGTTCATAGGACATCAGACCAAGCAGTTCATAATTGTCTTCTCGATGAAGCGCGACTTTATTGGGAGTTGCCTCGCATATGTTGACTTCCAGTTTGTCTGCCAGTCATGTGTTGCAGCAAAATCCTCTTTTGACGCAGGATCTATTTCCGCAGGAACCTTTTTGCTGGACACAGCATCCAAAACATAGAGATTCAGCATCGTATCACCCATTTTCATGTACTTTCATTGCTAGTATACCACACCCTCTGCACTTACGGAAGATATTTTTTCGATATCGCCTTATACTTCCAACTCAGAGGGTTTATGTTCATCCGACAAATGGATTTCATCTTTGATTACTGCGGCGCAGTTTTTGCGCTGGGTTTTCTGGTTTGACCCACACGCTGACCCACACGGCGAAAGGAGCGGACGGAAACAGTGGAAATAAGAGACGCAAAGAGCATTGATTTCTGAGCAGAAAGTGCTGAAAACGTCTAAAAATCGTTGTTTTTATAGCTTTTCTACTATTCGTAATCAGCAGGTCGCCGGTTCAAGTCTGGCCACTAGCTCCAGAAACCTGCGAAAGTCGAAAGATTCTCGCAGGTTTTCTCTTTTGTTTTTACATCACCTGCGCCATGAAATTCGCCATCTTTTCCGCCGTGCTTTCCTGCATCTGCCGTGTGACGTGAGTGCAGATGCAGGAAAGCGCAGTTTTTTTTAAAAGGCAGCTTGCGGGTTTTCGAACCTGAAGGCTGCTTTTGTATGCTGCTATCCGATAAGAAAAAACCGAAGCAGAGCAATCTGCCTCGGCTTTTGTGTTATTCTTCGACCTTGTGATAGACGAACGCGTTCGGGACCGGGCGGGAGCCGGTATAGCGCGTGGCAGCGTTGGAGCCGCGAATGACGTACTCGCCGTCGTACCACATCATGGCGCTTGTGCCACCATCGACGTTCATGGCCTGCACAGCGTTGTGCCGCTGCAAAATCTTCGCGCATTCGTTGACGTCGGTTCCGAGAATGCCCTCGGTGTAAAGACGGCCCTCGATGACGAGCAGCAGCATTTCGTATTTATCCGACTGGCCGATGCAGACACGGGGATTGAGCTCGACCCAGTAGTCGTTTTGCAGGACCTCGCCGTCGATGATGATGGGCGGCTGGAACTCGGTCGCGTCGCGGCAGTCCGCGCTGACTTCTTTGTCGACCTTTTTGATGTAGATGAGGTTGTCCGTGTGGATCTCCAGACGGTAGTACTGGAAGTTCGGGTTTGAGACGTAGTGCGTGCCGTAGCCGTGGCCGTTCGACATCGCGTAGCCCGCGATCAGACCGCCGTTACCGTTGCCCCAGTTGCCCTGGCTGTCGATATCAATGAAGCCCGAGCAGGTCGTGGCGAGAATGCCGTTGTGCGCCTGCGCGATGGTTCCGGTGAGCTGGCCGAACTGGCCGACACCGGAGGAGTTTTCCACGTTCAGCCGCGCAGGGTCCTTCGCGATGGCCAGAATGCCGCGATAGCCAGAGCCCTCGACGCGCACGAGCATGATCTCTTCCTTGGCGTTGATAGCGAGCACCTGCTCGCCCATGGTCGTCATGATGGACGTGCCGTTGTCATCCAAACCGGCCTCGTTGATGTTGATATTCTCCCAGCCGTTATCGAGCACTGACGGGTTCTGCTCTACGTAAGCTTCCATTGTCGCCTGATCGAGCTCCCAAAACATTTCATAGAACGCTTCTTTGGCGAGCGCCTGCTCGTCTTCGGGCGTCATGGTCTCGGTTTCCATCTCGGTGACAGTTGTGTCAATTGGCTTGATTGCCGGCTCGACGGGCTCTGCGGGCGTCGTCGTTTCCGGCTCCTTGCTCCAGGAGCTTTCCTTATCGCCGACAGCTTCTGCCGCCTGAATGCGCATCTGCAAAACCTCGTCAATGACGGGCTCAGGCAGCAGATACGTCGCCATCCACTGGTGGCGCATGGTGGACATGGCCGTCTGAATGTAGATCGTGCGCCAGCGCTTGACAAAGCTGTTCTGCGTGTAGCACAGGAAGAAATAGAGTCCTTCCAGACACAGAATGACCGTCAGCCAGATGGCAAGCACCTTCAGAGGCTTTTTCTTTTTCTGCTTCTTTTCCTTCGGCTCGTTCTCCGGCTCTGCCTTGCGGCGGCCTGCCACACGGGCGGCTGACCGGGAATTGCCAAACAGTTTCATTTGCGGCATAAAATCTCTCCAGTATGGATGTTTGTTTCATGTGGATATTGCATAGACCAAAGTATTTTAGCACATCTCGCCGAAAGAATCAATCTTTTGTGCTGCATTCGGAAATTTTAAGAAATTTTAAGCGCCATTACAGCAAAAATGGGCGGCTCTTTTGAGCCGCCCGTGAATCGTTATGCAGTTAGAAGTGCCTCGAGCCGCGCGCGGATGAGCTTTAACAGCTTCCCGTTTTCCGGCATCTCCTTAAGCTCCGAGGGGGCGCACAGATGCGCGAGGTCTTCGGAGAGATAACCTTCCTCGAATACATCGACACCTGCCCGCGAGAGGCAGTCGGCATAGTGCATGAGCGCTTCGTTTCCGTCGAGCTCGCCGCGCTTGCGGAGCGCACCTGCCCATGCTGCGATCGTTGCGAGGGGATTGGTGGAGACGGGCTTTCCTTCGCGCCATCTGCGGTAGTGGTCGACGACGGTCCCGTGCGCAGCCTCGTATTCGAAGTTGCCGTCCGGCGAGACGAGGACGCTCGTCATCATGGGAAGGCTCCCGGAGGCGGCGGCAATGAGGTCGCTCATCACGTCTCCGTCGTAATTTTTGCATGCCCAGATCATCCCACCCTCGGAGCGGATGACCTTCGCAGCCACGTCGTCGATGAGCGCGTAACGGTAGTGAAGACCGGCGGCTTCAAATTGATCCTGGAATTCCTCGTCATAGACCTTCTGGAATAGGAGCTTGAAGGTCTGGTCGTAGTCCTTGGAGATCGTGTCCTTGCTCGAGAACCACACGTCCTGATGGACCGACAGCGCGTAGGTAAAGCAGCAGCGGGCGAACGACAAAATGGAGTCGTCCCGGTTGTGCATCGCCTGCAACACGCCAGGGCCCTTAAAGTCATAGACGGTCTGCCGGGAGAGCTCCGCGCCGCTTTCATCGGTGAAGACCAGCTCCGCTTTACCCGCGCCGGGGACGCGGTACTCGACCGCCTTGTAGATATCGCCGTAGGCGTGCCGCGCGATGGTGATCGGCTTTTTCCAGCAGGAGACGACGGGCTTGACCTTGGAAATGAGGATCGGGGTGCGGAAGACTGTGCCGTCGAGCGCGGCGCGGATGGTCGCGTTGGGAGACTTCCAGAGCTTTTTGAGGTGATATTCCTCCTGCCGCTGCAAATTGGGAGTAATGGTCGCGCATTTGACGCCGACATGCAGGCGCTTGATCGCTTCCGCAGCCTGTACAGTTACGGCATCTTCTGTTTTGTCACGGTTCTGGATGGAGAGGTCGTAATACTCGGTGTTGAGGTCAACAAAGGGGAGAATCAGCTCGTCCTTGATCATGCCCCACAGAACGCGGGTCATTTCATCGCCGTCGAGCTCCGCAATGGCGTTTTGCATCTTGATTTTTTCCATGACTTACTCCTTTTTCTGTGCGGCGTAGTGGTTCATGAGGCAGCCGCGCAGCAGCAGCTCGCGCTCCTCTGCGGATGTGTTCTTGAGCCAGAGCATCAAGCGATCGACGCTGCCGTCCGCACGGAGAACAGTTGCCGGGAAGCACTCGTCTCCGGCTTCCACCTTGCGTTTCACATCGGGAACGAAGATAAAGTCGCCGGGTTCTGCGGTAAATTCCGTGCCGGGCTCCAGCGTGAACGGAAGCATGCCCCAGTTGACGCAGTTCGAGCGGTAGCGTTTTGTGGCAAATTCATAGCAGATATTCGCGCAGCCGCCGAGCACTCTTTGGCAGGATGCAGCCTGTTCGCGCGCAGAGCCGTCGCCGGGTTTGTTGGCAAAGATCACAGAGCCAAGCTGCATGGTTTTTGCTGTGTCCTTCGAAAGGCCGAGCTTAGCAAGGACGGCTTCCAGCTCCGGCGGGACAAGGCCGTCCGCGCGGGCAAGCTCGAGCGCATACGTCGCGTTTGCGCGGGCGACATACTCGGGGTCCCGGCGGGAGAGGGCAAACGTCGCAAGCTTCAGAGGATTCGAGCGATACGACGATGTTTCGCCCGAGGGGATCAGCTCGTCTGTCGTGGTCACGGGGTCGCGCAGGACGGAGGCCACCTGCATGAGAAGGTTTTCCGAGAGCGCCGGAATCTTCGGCCACTCGGTAATGTTGGGGCCGAATTTCAGCGCGTGCTCCGGCTGGGGTTTGCCTGCGCCAAAGTAGACGCGTTTTTTGTAAACATCCGCGTCAAACGTGCGCGTAACAGGCTTGGGTGCGTCGTACGCAACGTCAGCAGCGGAGGTGAGCACGCCGTGGTTTCGTGCGGTTGCGGCAATCGAGCGCGCATCCATCAGGATGACCCCGGCCAGCTGGCCGTTTCCGGGCTTCGAGCCCTCGCGGTTCGGGAAGTTTCGCGTCGTGTGGCGGATGGAAAGGGCATTGTTGGCCGGAACGTCGCCCGCGCCGAAGCAGGGGCCGCAGAAGCAGGGCTTAAACAGCGCGCCAGCCTCCAGAAGCTGCTGCTGCACGCCGTTTCGGATGAGCTCAAGGTTCACGGGGATGGACGGGGGATAGACCGAAAGCGAGAAGTCACCGCAGCCCACGTCGTAGCCGTTCAGAATGGAGGCGGCCTCCGCGATATTGTCGTACATGCCGCCCGAGCAGCCTGCAATCACGCCCTGATCGACCATCAGCTTTCCGTTCACGATTTTGTCTGTCAGATGGAGCTCTGCCTTGCCGCCAAACTGCTCATGCGCCCGCTGTTCCACCTCGCGCAGATAATCGCCGGGGGCGGCAATCAGCTCTCGCAGCGTGACAGCCTCGGACGGATGGAAGGGAAGCGCCGCCAAGGGCTCGAGTTTCGAGAGGTCCATTTCGATGCAGCTGTCATAGTACGCGCCTTCTTCCACGCGCAGCGGGCGGTAAGCGTCCGGCCGGCCGTGGATGGCGAGGTATTCTTCGACCTTCTCGTCCGTCTCCCAGATGGAGCTCAGACATGCCGTCTCGGTCGTCATCACGTCGATACCGATGCGGAAATCCATCGGAAGATGTTTAACGCCGGGGCCCGCGAACTCAAGCACCTTGTTTTTGACAAAGCCGTTTTTATACGTTGCGCCGCAAAGCGCGATGGCTACATCGTGCGGCCCCACGCCATGGGGCACCTCGCCTGTGAGCCAGACGAGAACGACCTGCGGCTTTGCAACATCATATGTGTTTTGCAGCAGCTGTTTGACAAGCTCGGGGCCGCCCTCGCCAACGCCCATCGTGCCGATCGCGCCATAGCGGGTGTGGCTGTCGGAGCCCAGGATCATTTTGCCGCAGCCGGTCATCATTTCGCGCGCGTACTGGTGAATGACGGCCTGATTGGCGGGCACGTAATCGCCGCCATATTTGATGGCCGCGGAGAGGCCGAAGACGTGGTCGTCCTCGTTGATCGTTCCGCCGACAGCGCAGAGGCTGTTATGACAGTTCGTCAGAACATAGGGGACGGGAAAGCGGGTCAGGCCGCTGGCTCTTGCTGTCTGGATGATGCCGACGTAGGTGATATCGTGGGAGATCAGGCCGTCGAAGGTGATGTGGAGCTGGCCGTCTGCCGCGCTTTTATTGTGGCTGGCCAAAATCTTCGCGGCAATGGTCTTTTCCTTCGCGCCGCTGTCATATGCGCCGGCGATTACGGGCTTGCCGCCCTGAATCGTTACGCCGCTGTCAATCAATCGGATCATGTGCATCCGTCCTTTCCGCTGTGCTGCGTCCGGGAAATACCCGGCAGTTTTCATGCCAACAGTATAGCAAGGCTCACCGAAAAATGCAAGAAGAAAATGAATGAAATTTCTTGATACTTGCAAAAATCTTGCATTTTTTAGTGAAATGCAATTGAAAATTCAATTATGCAAAGAAAAATTAAAGAAATTTGAATTTTTTAAAATTAGTTCTTGCATTTTTGAAAAAGTGTCGCTATAATGAGCCCAACATGAAAACAGCGCTTGCTTAAAGGAGAAAAACACCATGGAACGTGAAATGGATTTGCGCGGCAAAGAAGCAGTCTCCCTCAGCAGTCTTGTAAAAAAAGAATATCAGATCCCGGACAGCTATTACTTTGGCGAGGTCAAGCGCGGCCTTCGCAACAGCGACGGCACGGGCGTGCTCATCGGCGTGACGAAGGTCGGCAGCGTGCAGGGCTATCTGATTGAAGATGGACGCCGCATTCCGGTCCCCGGCAAGCTCTACTATCGCGGCATTGACCTCAACGAGATCGTCGAAGCGCACCGCAAGAGCGGCACATTTGGCTACGAGGAGGTCGCGTATCTGCTGCTCATGGGGCATCTGCCGACAAAATCCGAGCTTTCCTATTTTAACGATATCATGTGCAGGGCCAGAAAGCTGCCCGAGGGCTTCACAGAGGGGATGATCATGCGCCATCCGAGCCGGGACATTATGAATGACCTTGCCCGAAGCGTGCTGCTGCTCTACTCCTACGACGAAAATCCCGACGATATTTCGGCGGAGAACCTGCTCACGCAGTCCATCAAGCTCATCGGCTCGTTCCCGGCGATCGTTGCAAACGCCTACGCAGTGAACCGCCACTATTTTGACGGCGAGTCTCTTCACATCCACTACCCGAGCGTAGAGCTCTCGGCGGCGGAAAACTTTTTGCGGATGATCCGCCCGGACGCAAGCTACACGGAGGAAGAGGCACATCTTCTGGATATGATGATGATGATCCACGCCGAGCACGGCGGCGGCAACAACTCAACGTTCGTCTGTCGCGCGCTTTCCTCCAGCGGCACGGACACCTACAGCGCGATCGCGGGCGCGGTGGGCTCACTCAAGGGCCCGCTGCATGGCGGCGCGAACGCCAAGGTCATGCAGATGTTCCGCGATGTGAAGGAGCATGTGGACGCAAAAGACGACGGCTCAATTCGCGACTATCTCGTAAAATTACTTGCACGTGAGGTGGGCGACCGGTCCGGTAAGATTTATGGTCTTGGCCACGCGGTCTATACGCTCTCCGATCCGCGCGCGGTGCTGATCAAGGCGTATGCGGGACATCTGGCAGAGGTCAAGGGCTTTGCCGACGATTTTGAGCTGCTGGAGAAGGTCGAGACGATCGGCGCGCAGCTTTTGCAGGAAAAGCGCCGGAGCGACGACCCCATCTGCGCGAACGTCGATATGTACTCCGGCCTTGTGTACCATATGCTCGGCATCCCGCAGGAGGTCTTCACACCGCTGTTCGCCACGGCCCGTATTGCGGGCTGGTGCGCCAACCGGATAGAGGAAGTTCTGACCGGCAACCGCATCATGCGCCCGGCCTACCGCGCCGTCACCATCCACAACCACTACGTTCCGATGCAAGAGCGCGAGGCGCACATGGAGCTGCCGGAGTAAGAACGATCTTTACGAGGGCGGATGAGGGTAGGGGAGCATAATCTTACTGCACTGCTGTATCGTTCGTGCTTTAAGACCCTCATCAGTCACGGCTTGCGCCGTGCCAGCTTCCCCCGGGGGAAGCCATGGACGCTCCCGCGCCAGAGGTTTCCTTATAATAATGCAAAAAATCGCCCGGCGAAAGCCGGGCGATTTCCTGTGTTACGGATCAATGATGCTATGGAGCGATCAGGCCGCCATGTTCATGAAGACCTGTGCGACCATGGCGCGGGTGGCCGTGCCGTTGGGGTTGAACGCATTGTTCGAGCCCGAGAGGTACTTGGCCGCCGTGCAGTAATGAACGCCCTCGAGCGCCCAGTCTGCAATGGAGGTAAGGTCGGTGTAGGTCAGCTCGGTCGCCGCCTCGTTCTTGGCCTTGCCGATGGTCTTGTCGTAGCCATAGAGCACCTTCGCCATTTCCTGACGGGTGATGGCCTTGTTGGGTGCGAACGTGCCGTCCGCATAGCCGCCGACGATGCCGTTTTCAGCCGCCCAGACGACAGCGGGTGCGTACCAGCTGTCTTCCTCACAGTCAGAGAACTTGGCGGAAACCTTCGTCTCGACAGCGGGGGAACCGGCCTGACGGTAGAGGATCGTGACGAGCATGCCGCGCGTCAGAGCGCCGTCAGGGTTGAAGCCTGTGCCGACGCCGTTCATGAGGCCGTTGTCGCTGACATAGTTGACAGCCTTCTCATACCACTTGCCAGGGACAACGTCGGTGTACTTCACGATGGAAATACGGCCAGCGGGCTTGGAATACTGCTCGCCGATGGTGCCGCCGAGCTTGGTCTCGATGTAGGAAAGAACCGTCTGCGCGTCGGTCATGGTCGCATCGCCGGCCTTGAGGACCTTGGAGTTCTTGAACATCGTGAAGCCGTCGCCGCAGTAGGTGATGGTGTAGTCGATGCCGCCGAGAGTGTAGGTCTTGTTGGGGTTGATCGGCTCATAGACGCCGGTCTTCTTGTTGAGCACCTGCACGTTCTGCACGCGGCGCGCGCCTGCGACCTTGACGAACTCGCCCTTGTCGCTGAGCTCAATGGAAGAGGGGATGCTCGAGACGATGGTGTACTTGAGGCCGGAAACGCTCAGGAAGCCGCCGGACTCGGACGGGTACTTGATTGCGCCCATTTCCAGCATGTCAAGAACAGTCTGGCCGGTCACTTCCATCTTGCAGGGGAGGTTGCCCCACGGGAAGACGGTGAGGATGTCGTTAAGCGTGATGTCGCCTTCCTTAATGGGAGCGCGCAGGCCGCCGCCGTTCATGATGCCGATGTCGGCGTCCATCATGACGCGGTAAGCGTCCGCTGCGAGATCGCCCAGCGCGGTCTCGGAATTACGGACCAGGCGGTTGCCGTTTTCATCGTAGTCATTGAGCGTAACGGAGCTCTTGGCGACGACCTTGGAAACGGTGTCGGAGAAGGAGTTCTGGATGTTTTCGACATACGCCGCAACGGTTTCATCCTTTTTGGTGAAATCCTTGGCGGAGATGAGCTCGGAGGTGATCGTGCCGTCAGCAGCGATGGTGAGCTTACCGAGGGTGGCAAGCTTGCCCTCTTCCTGACCGGCCTCGGCGAGGATGACGTCCTTGCCGTCCTTGTTAGAGACCTTTGTCGTCAGCGTCAGGTGGTCATGACCGTCGAGCATCGCGTCGATGCCGGTGGTGTTGGCGATGACAGCCTTGGAGCTCCAGCGGTCGGTCGTGCCTTCGTTGCCGAGGTGGGCAAGGGCGATGACGTAGTTGGCACCGGCCTTTTTGACCTCGTCAACAGTGTTCTGCACAGCCTTATACAGCGCCGAGCCGTCGTCGTCTTCGCAGAACGAATAGATGTAGTTGCCGTTCGCGTCCTGGAAGTAGGCGGGGGTGGACTTCACGAAGGACTCCGGCGTGGCGATGCCGATATAAGCGACCTTGGTTCCGCCGTAATCGACGATCTCATACGGCTTGTAGGCGATGTCGGATGTACCCTTGCCGAGGTACTTGAAGTTGCAGGCGAGGTATTTGAACTTGGCCTGCTTGGTCAGCTTGGTCAACTGTGGGATCTTGTAGTCGAACTCGTGATTGCCGAAGGTGGCAAAGTCGTAGCCGGTCTCGTTCATGATATCGACCAGATACGCCCCGCCCGAAAGCGTGCCGATCGCGCCGCCCTGTACCGCGTCGCCGCAGTCGACCAGAGCAACGTAATTGTGCGTCTGCTCCATCTCGGCCTTGTACGCCGCAACGCCGGCATAGCCCATGCCGTCGGATACGCCGCAGTGCACGTCGTCGGTGTGCAGGATGACAATGTCGTTGGATTTTCCGTCTGCCGCGAGAGCCGTGGTCCCGAGGCTCAGAACCATGATGAGGCAAAGCAGAAGTGCAACAAGTTTCTTCATAGTATCCTCCTTTTTTCTCGCTTTCACAGAGCGCCATGTGACGCGGTGCAAAAGGGTATACCAGAATCATACAACAAAACCTGAAAAACAGCAATAGGCAGAAACGTAAAAAATACGAAAAATTTTCATCAACTCGCACAAAAAATGGATAAGTTTCAAAAAAACGGACAGCAGATTCGACAAAAAATGACGGTTTTTCACAGCGCATACAAAAAATGTATACCCGGAAAGCTGAAAAGGACGCGGGAGTCACCCACGTCCTTGCAATCAGATTCCTACAATTGTGCCGCTTTGTGTCTCCTGTCCGCAAAACGGGACATTTTTTCGAAGGCAGGTCTTGATATAGCAAAATGCCGCGCGCTCCCCCTCATCGCGCAGCTTGGTCAGAAGGAACCGGAGCGCACGAACGGTGTCGGGGTGCATGAGCCGCGCCTCGTTGGAACGCTCCAGATAGCCGAGCGCCGACGCGTCCGTATAGGAAGCGCCCTGATACGTCTTGCAGGCGGCGATCCGGTCGGCCACCATCTCGGCAAGGTATTTTGGCGGCATGGGAACGGCGGCATACGCCTTCGTCTGCATGTCAAGGTCCGTCCAGTATTCCCAGTGGTGCCGGTTCCTTCCCTTGTGGTGCATCCACGCTTCGCTCCAGCCCTTTTCCTCGCGTTCGGCGGTGTTCGGGCTGCGCGTGCCCTGATAGTATCTGACACCGGTCAGAAATTCAACCGGGGCATATTTGGAAAGATCGTGTGTGAGGCCCTGCCAGTAGAGCCCCATGCGGAAGCACCCCTGCCGGACGAGGCGTCGGTGGTGATTGATCGTATGCAGATGTCCCCAAAAGCTTCCCATAACGCGCCTCGATTCCTCAAATTATGCGAAAATGCTTCGATGCGATATCAAATCCAGTATACCGCAGCGCGCGGAAAATTGCAAGCGATCAGCCGCGCAGCGCGCTTCCCTGCATTACGCCGTCCTGCTCGAAGCGCTTCTGGATGGCGCTTAGCACACGCTTTTTGTCCGCGCTCCACAAGGGAGCAATCAGGTCGCGCTTGGCCCCGTCTCCTGTCAGGCGGTGAATGACGACATCCGGCGGCAGAACAGCAAGGCATTGCTCCAGAATGTCAATATACGTGTCAAGCTCCAGCATTTGTATGCGTCCGTCCGCATATTCCCGCGCCAGATCGGTTCCGCGCAGGATATGCAGCAGATGCAGTTTCACACCGTCCACAGGGAGCTGCCCCAGATGGCGCGTGGTCTCCACGATCATCTCCGCCGTCTCGCCGGGGAGCCCTAGAATCTGGTGCGCGATGACCTCAATATCCAGTGCGTGAAGCTTTTGTACCGCGTCGTCAAAGACCGATAGGGGATAGCCGCGGCGAATGTACTGTGCAGTATTGTCGTGAATCGTCTGAAGACCGAGCTCGACGAAGACCGGTTTTCTTGCGCGAAGCCGGGACAGCATCCGCAGAATATCCTCCGGCAGGCAGTCCGGCCTGGTGGCAATCGAGAGCGCGACCACATCGCCCGCCTCTATCGCGGCAAGAAAGAGCGGCTCGAGCCGGGAAACTGCGCCGTAGGTGTTTGTAAAGTCCTGAAAATAGGCGATGAATTTCGCACCCTGCGCCTTTTTGCCGAGGATATACTTTGCCTGCTCGAGCTGTTCGGGGATGGATGCGCTGCCGGACGCGGCAAATTCCCCACTTCCCGAGCAGAAGATGCACCCGCGCGCACCGAGCGTTCCGTCCCGGTTGGGGCAGGTGCAGCCCGCAGAGAGCGAGAGCTTATAGACCTTGCAGCCGAAACGGCGCTTGAGATAGGGACTGAGGGCGGTATAGTGTTCCATACGGACTCCTTAGAAAAAGTCCGCCGCAAAATGCGACGGACCTTCGATTGTTATGCGTTTTCTTCTGGCTGTGTGTCCGGCTCGTCGACCGGTTCAATCGATTCAATCGGCAGAACGTCCGCGTCGGGGATGGGCTTTCCCTCCATGACGGCCTCGAACTGAGGCCTTCCCATGTTGTTGTGCACCATGAGATAGGAGGCAACAGCCTCGAGCTTGTCGTCATGCGATTTGAGAATGCCCGTGCACTTCTGATAGGCGGCAGTCAGAATCGACTGTACCTCGTCGTCAATGCGCCCGGCGACGGCCTCAGAGTAGGACTTTGTCTTTTCGTAGTCCCTGCCGATGAAGACCTCGTTTCCGGACGAGTAGCACACGGGGCCAAGAGAATCGCTCATGGCATACTTCGAAACCATGTCGCGCGCAATGGCCGTAGCCCGCTGGATATCGTTGGACGCGCCGGTGGAGATATCATCAAGCTTGAGCTGCTCGGCCACACGTCCGCCGAGGAAGCCCACGATGGTTTCAAACATCTCGCTCTTGGAGACGAACGTCTGGTCGTCCTGCGGAAGGCTGATGGTCATGCCGCCCGCCATACCGCGGGGGACGATGGTGATCATATGCACGGGGTCCTGCGTCGGCAGGCAGTACATTGCGATGGCGTGCCCCGCCTCGTGGAACGCGGTGAGCTTGCGCTCATACGTAGATACGACGCGGCTGCGCTTTTCGGGGCCTGCGATGACCTTGATCATCGCCTCTTCCATGTCCTTCATGGTGATGACCGCGCGGTTCTTCCCGGCGGCAAGAAGCGCCGCTTCATTGAGAAGGTTTGCAAGGTCCGCGCCCGTGAAGCCTGCCGTTGCCTTGGCAAGCGATTCGAGGTTCACGTTGTCAGCCAGCGGCTTATCCTTCGCGTGCACCTTCAAGATGGCTTCGCGCCCGCGCCAGTCGGGGGTTCCCACATAAATTTGCCGGTCAAAGCGGCCGGGACGCAGGAGCGCCGGGTCGAGGATATCCTTGCGGTTTGTTGCCGCAATGACGATCACGCCCGTGTTGCTGCTGAAGCCGTCCATTTCGACCAGCAGCTGGTTGAGCGTCTGCTCGCGCTCGTCGTGGCCTCCGCCGAGACCCGCGCCGCGTCTGCGGCCGACTGCGTCAATTTCATCGATGAAGACGATCGCGGGGGCGACCTTTTTCGCCTGCTCGAATAAATCGCGCACGCGGCTCGCGCCCACGCCGACATAGAGCTCGACAAAGTCAGAACCCGAGATGGACAGGAACGACACGCCGGCTTCGCCCGCAACAGCTCTTGCAAGCAGCGTCTTGCCGGTTCCCGGAGGGCCGACGAGCAGCACGCCCTTGGGGATTTTTGCGCCGAGACGGCTGTAGCGCTTGGGGTCTTGCAGGAAGTCCACGATCTGCGCCAGCTCCTCCTTTTCCTCGTCCGCACCGGCCACGTCCTGGAACGTGACGGTCTGGGAGGTCGGAATACCGAAGCGGGCGTTGGCCTTTGTGAAGGTTGCCATGCCGTTTGGGCCGCCGTTTGCGCGGCTCGAGAGGAAGAAAAAGATGACGAGCAGCACAATACCGCCGATGATATACGGCGCTGCCGCGCGATACCAAGGGTCGCTCGCAGGCAGATAGTTATAGCTCTTGAGCGTCCCGGCTGCGTACTGCTCGGCGATCAGATCGTCGAGGTCTGCGCGGAACTGCTCGGTATCGCCGATTTTTGCCGTGACGGTGGAGGTGGTGTCGCCGTCTCCTCGCACCTGCATGGTGAGATTGCTTCCCTCTAACGTGAACGAGGCGACCTTTTCATTGCGGAACAGGTCCAACACGTCCGAATATTGAAGTGACTGGGTGCTGTTTGGCGTAAGGAGGCTGCTCACCAGAAGCAGCGCCACGGCCAGCACCACAAGCAAAACGAGAAAACTCGTCGGTTTTGATTGCTGAGACAATGAAGTTCTCCTTCCGGCTTATTTTTCGAGATAGACAGACGGCTTGAGAACGCCGACATAGGGGAGGTTGCGGTAATAGTCTTCGTAGTCAAGTCCGAAGCCGACAACGAATGCGGCCGGGATCGTGAAGCAGGCATAGTCCGGCTCCAGATCGACCTTGCGGCCAGAGGGCTTATCGAGGAGGGTGCAAATTTTGATGGAGGCAGGCTTTCTCGCCTGGAACAGCTCGACGATCAGCTTGAGCGTGCTGCCGGAGTCGATGATGTCCTCAAGAATCAGAACGTCGCGGCCCTCAATATCATGGTCAATATCCTTGCGGAAGGTCAGCTTGCCGGTCGACTCCGTGCCGCCCTCAAAGGACGTGACACACATGAAGTCCTCCTGCACGGGAACGGTGATGGCCTGCGACATCTCGCCGAAAAACGGCACAACGCCCTTGAGAACGCCGACTAAAATAGGGCACTTGCCGCGGTAGTCCTCGGAGATCTGCGCGCCGACCTCGCGGATGCGGGCGTGGATGTCTTCCTCGGAGACGAGAACGCGTTCAATATCCTGCTGCATGTCAAATTTGTTAATCATTGCGTATCCTCTTTCTGTATATACTCTTTTTCATGCATAAACTGAATCAGAAGAGCAGCCTCCCCGGGCTGCGCGCCATGTTCGCTTGACACGGCAAAGGGATAGACCAGAAGCACCCGTGCGCCGTCCGTCACGACGGGAACCAGCTCCCGCTGAGAAGCGGGAATTTTCCGGTCGATGAAAAGCTTTTTAAGTGTTTTACGTCCGCCTTGGAGGCGGATCTCGTCGCCTTGCTTTCTTGGACGGATGAGAAGGTCCTTCGGCGCTTCTATCGTATCATATCTGAGTGCAAATGTGCAGGGGCTCAGCATGGATTTTTCGAAATTTTTTACGAACCGGCACGAAACGCGCAGCGACAGCTCCGGAATTTCCGTTACACCGTCCGGAGAAAGCGTCTTTGGCGTAAAGCCCGCGGGCGATTCGCGCAAGTCTGGCGCCAGCTTATCGTAGCTCCGGCAAAGAAATTTTCCGCCCGGGAGCGTGACGGACTGTGAGCCGTCTTTCCCAACTACGAGCCGCATCAACGCTTCCACATGCGCGCGGGACGGCTTCGAAACAGAAAGCTCCGATAAAAGCTGCCGCATGGCCCGCAGCAAAAGCGCGTCCGGCGCGTCCCGCAAAGCACGGCATGACCAGCCGCCGTCCGGCAATCTGGCCCTGCGCAAGAGGGAAGCGGCTTCCTTGTCCAAATACACATCTTCCTCGCGCAGAATCTCGCTCATATGGAAGACGGCACTTGACAGCTTCGGGTTTTCACGCGCAAGAAGCGGCACGACCTCATGCCGCAGGCGGTTTCGAAGGGGCAGGGAGGACGCGTTCGAGGAATCCTCTACATGGGAAAGCGCGTGCTGTTCCAGATACGCCGTAACCTCCGCGCGAGAAACGCAGAGCATCGGACGGATGATCCTGCCGCGCTTCGGCGGAATGCCGCACAGACCGCGCAGCGCCGTGCCGCGTACGAGATTGAGTAGAACCGTCTCTAAATTGTCGTCCTGTGTGTGCGCCGTGGCAACAGGCTTTCTGAGGCTTTCAAAAAACTGATAGCGAAGGACTCTCGCCGCCTCCTCGACGCTTTCACCGGTTTGCTTGCAGCGCGACAGAACATCCGCGCGCGATACGGTGAGCCGAACGCCGAGGCTATCGCAGAGATTTCTCACAAACGCCTCGTCGCGGTCGGATTCCGCGCCCCGCAGCTGGTGATTCAGGTGCGCGGCTTCGACGGTGATGGAAAGCTCCTTTTGAAGCGAGAGCATCACATGCAGCAGACACACCGAATCTTTGCCGCCCGAGACGGCGCAGACAAGCGTTGCGCCCGGGGCGATCAGCTCGTTTTCCCGGAGATAGCGGAGAATGTTATCCCTCATGCTTCCACTCCAGGTCGGAGAACGTCGTATACTGCGGCATCCACTGCGTCTTGACCGTTCCGGTTTCGCCGTGGCGGTTCTTGGCGATGATGATCTCTGCGATGTTCTTTTCTTCGGTGTTGGGGTTATAGTAGTCGTCGCGGTAGATGAACATGACCGAGTCCGCGTCCTGCTCGATAGCGCCGGATTCGCGAAGATCGGACAGCATCGGCCGCTTGTCGGTTCGAGATTCGTTCGCACGCGACAGCTGGCTCAGGCACACGACCGGAACGTTCAGCTCCTTGGCCATGATCTTGAGTGCTCTTGAGATTTCGCTTACGACCGTCACGCGGTTCTCGCCCGATTTTCCGGGCGCGGCGGCGGTCATCAGCTGTAAATAGTCGATGAGCACAAGGCCGAGGTTTTCGAGCCTGCGGCATTTGGCGTTCATCTCGGCGACCGTGATGGCCGGGTTGTCGTCGACCCGGATATCCGTCTGGCTGAGGGCGGAGGACGCGATGGAGAGCTTGTTCCAGTCCTCCTCCGTGAGTTTTCCCGTGACGAGCTTTTGGTTATCGACGAAGCTTTCGTTTGACAAAAGGCGCATCGCCAGCTGCTCGCGGGACATTTCGAGCGAGAAAAACGCGACGGTCTTATTGGTGCTCTTTGCAACGGAGAGCGCGACGTTCAGCGCCATCGACGTTTTGCCCATACCGGGTCTCGCGGCGATGAGAAGAAGGTCAGAATTGTTAAGGCCGTTGATCTTTTTGTCGAGATCGTGAAGCCCGGTAGAAAGGCCCGGAATGTCGTTTCCGGATTCGGCCAGCTCTTCGAGGCGGTCGTAGACGTTGATGAGGACCTTTCCGATATGCTGGAGACTGTCGCCGGAGTTTTCCTTGCGGAGGCTGTAGACCTTTTTTTCGGCGGCCTCGAGCATCTCCTGCGCAGTGCCGACGCCTTCCTGGACCATGTTGGTGATCTCATCGGCTGCCGTGCCCAGGTTCCGCATGAGCGCCTTGTCGTGGACAATTGCGCAGTACTGCTTGACGTTGGCGGCGGTGGGCGTAATTTGCAGGAGCTGGGAAATGTAATGATACGAGTGCGCCTCGTCATACACGCCGCGCTCTTTCATCTTGTCGAGCACGGTGACGGGGTCAATGTGCTGCGAGAAGTTGAACATCGTATAGATCGTCTCGAAGATCTCGCGGTTCTGCTGCAAGTAGAATTCATCCGGCTGCAAAAGCGAAATGACATCCGGCACGCACCGCTCGTCAATGAGCATGGAGCCGAGCACAGACTGCTCCGCCTCGAGCGACTGCGGCACCTGACGGCCTAAGAGCTCGTCGACAGGCATCGATGTTCACCTCCTCGAAAGTTTACATAAGATCTATAAATGCAGATTTCGGTAAAATTACAGCTCGCGCACTTCTACCTTGAGGTCGGCGGTGATTTCATAGCCGAGCTTGCACTTGGCGGTGTACACGCCAGTCGTTTTGATAGGGTCGATGACGACCTTGCGCTTGTCAAGGGCGATGCCCTCCTGCTTTTCGAGTGCTTCGGCGATTTCCGCGTTCGTGACTGAGCCGAAGAGCTTGCCGGCTCCGCCGCCCTTGGCCATGACGACGACGGTCATGTCCTTCATCTTTTTGGAAATTTCCATGGCTTCAGCGCGCTCCTTGGCCTGACGCTCCTGGGTCGCCTTGTCGTTCATGCGCATGGTGTTGATGTTGTCGGCATTCGCCTCCTGCGCAAGCTTCTTGGGAAGCAGGAAGTTTCTGGCGTAGCCGTCGGATACCTCGATCATCTGGCCGCGCTTGCCCTTGCCGCGGACGTCCTGCGTTAAAATTACTTTCATAGCGATAAGCTCCTTTCAGCTGTTAATATCAATAATTTACGATTCATAGAACTGGTCGATGGAAGAAACAAGTTCCGTGAGCACCTCGCGCACGGACTTGTTCTTAATTTGTGCGCCTGCCGTGGCCGCGTTTCCGCCGCCGCCCAGCTTTTCAAGCACGACCTGCACGTTGCACGAGCCGATTGAGCGCGCGGAGAGGAAGACCACGTCTCCGTCCGGATAGAGGACAAAGGAGGTCATGATGCCGGAGATGTTCAGAAGCTCGTCGGCTGCCTGCGCAGCGATGGTTCTCGGCACCGTATGGTCGACGGCCGCAATCGCAATTTCGTTGCGGTACAGCCGTGCCGACTGGATAATATGGTAGCGCACGATGGTCGCGTCCAGATCGTTCTGGAACAGTTTCATCACATCGACGGTATCCGCGCCCGCCCGCCGCAAGAATGCCGCGGCCTCAAAGGTGCGAGAGCCTGTGCGCACGGAGAACTTCTTCGTATCGAGCACGATACCGGCAAGAAGAGACTGCGCCTCAATCGGGCGGATGTCCCGCTGGTCGACGGCGTACTGCAAAAGCTCTGTCACAAGTTCGGAGGCAGACGACGCGAACGGCTCATGGAGGTTCAGAACGACCTGCTCAATGTAATCTGCCGCTCTTCTGTGGTGGTCGATGACGGCCACGCGGGGAATGGACTCCAGCAGCGCGCGCGACTCAACCTGATCGGGCCGGTTCGTATCGACGACAATGAGAAGACTCTTCGGGTCTGCCGCCACGAGCGCGTCTTCACCCGAGACAAACACGCCGGAAAAATCGGGTGAGGCCTTGAGCTCGGCAAGCAGGCTCCCAGAGGCGTTCTTTTCCAAGTCCATGACGATCTGCGCCGTTTTTCCGCGTTTGCGGCACAGGCAGCTGATACCGACCGCCGCGCCCAATGCATCTAAGTCTGCCATCTTGTGGCCCATGACGAAAACCTTGCTCGACTGGGCGATGAGCTCGGAGAGGGAACCGGCCACCACGCGGGACTTGACCCTTGTGCGCCGCTCGGTCTCCTTGGTCCTGCCGCCGTAGAAGGCAAAATTGTACCGGTCCTTGATGACGGCCTGATCGCCGCCGCGCGAGAGCGCCATCTCGATAGAGAGATTCGCGAACGAATAGTTTTCCTCAAACGAGCTTCCGTCCTTGCCGATGCCAAGCGAGATCGTCGCGTTTACACCCGCGGGATTCACGACGGCGCGGATTGCGTCTAAGATCGAGAACTTGCCCTCCTGGAGCCGGGAGAGATCCTTGCTTTCAAAGAGCAGAAGATACCGGTTGCGCTCCATTTTGCGGCACAGCGCGTGAAGCCCTGTGACCCAGCCGGAGACAGCCTCATTGATCTGTGCATCGAGCTTCGAAATCGTCGAGTCCGGCAGATTGCTCATGAGCTCGTCGTAGTTATCAATAAGAATGACCGCCGTGATGGGGCGCGTGCGCAGAAACTCGTCGCGCACATTGAACATCTCCGTCATGTCGACAAAGAAGATGGTCGCAAGACGTACGGTCGTCTCGTCGTCCTCCGAACGGACATAGTTTCCGTAGATGCGGTATCGGCGCGCGCCAATCAGCTGGTCTCCGGGAAGCTCGCTGCGCCCTTCGCGCAGCCACCCGGTCGTAAAGCCGGGGACAACAGCGTCCAGCGTCTGGTACTGCGTGCTGTCGGAAAGACCTGTGATGGCGTAAAAGCCGTCGTTGCCCCAGATGATCTCGCCCTCCGGCAGGCGGATGACGGCCATCGGAAACGGAGAGCCCGCGTGGACGGAGATCCCTTCTGCGTCAGTTGCGCTCTGCACGTAGCGCATGAGCGCGTTTCTGCGCCGGACGGAGAGAAGACGGCTGACCACCATCACGATGACGGTCACAACCAGCTCGCCCACCGCGAGATAATACTGGTCAAAAAGCGCCGCGGCCGCCGCAAAGGCCAGCATGATCAGGCAGTACCAGAAAACGCCGGGCTGCAGCAGCTTTGCAACATGCTTGTTCATACGGGTGCGCGCCTCCTCTGATTGAGCCTTTTAGAATAATCTTCTTCATTATAGCAAATCTTTTTCGTCTTTACAAGCCGTGATTGCAGGTTCCGGGTGCTGAAAATGCGGAGGCGCTGCGCGCCGGCGCGTTCGGCTCCCAAATGGGCTTTTTACGGAATCGACAAAAAATAACGAAAAAATTTGTATACTTTTTGGAGATGCTGTGCTATACTACCATGTAGCATGAAAAGTGTGCCCATTTTTTGAGTAGCCTCAAAGCGGCACAGACGGATTGCATTTGAGGATGCAGACAGCCACTCGCGCTGCTTGCGGTTTGCCCGGGGCGATGGGGCGGCCGGAGCGGTACAAGAAGCACAGCCTTCGCAGACAGCTATGGAGAGATCCGACGAGACGGGGTCGGGGAAGCCGAAGCTGTCCGCTGGAATTTGTGCGTCCTTTTGGCCTCTGCGTCAGAAAGCCCGCTTGCGCGGGACGGCACAGGAACTGCCTGCGCCGGCGTTTTTGCGCGATATTTGCGCGCGTTACACAAGAAGCCGGAAATCGGACCGGCAGAACCATGAATTTTTGAAAAGAGGTATATACAATTTGGCAGAAAAATTAAAGATCATTCCCCTCGGGGGACTCAATGAGATCGGCAAGAACATGACCGTTCTCGAATACGGCAAGGACATGATCATCATCGACTGCGGCCTCGGCTTCCCCGAGGACGACATGTACGGCATCGACCTTGTCATCGCGGACATGACGTATCTGGTCAAGAATCAGGAAAAGATCCGCGGCATGTTTTTGACACACGGCCACGAGGACCACATCGGTGGCATTCCCTATGCCATGCAGCAGTTCAACTGCCCGATCCATGGTACGCGGCTGACAGCCGGGCTTGTGAAGCTCAAGCTGGAGGAGCATCATCTCGAGCGCAAGGTCAAGCTCTTTACGCACGAGGCAGGTGAGGTCGTGAAGGCCGGGTGCTTCCAGGTTGAGTTCATTCATGTGAACCACTCGATCGCGGACGCGGTGGCCTTCGCGGTCAAAACGCCGGTCGGCACGCTCATCTTCTCGGGCGACTTCAAAATTGACGCAATGGCGGAAGACGGCATGATCGATCTTGCGCGCTTGGGCCAGCTCGGAAACGAGGGCGTGCTTGCCTTCCTGTGCGACTCGACAAACGTTGAGCGCCCGGGCTTTACGCCGTCGGAGCGCAGCGTCACCGACAGCTTCGACCGCCAGTTCTCCGGCTGCCGCCAGAGAATCATCGTCACGACGTTCGCGTCCAATGCGTTCCGGCTCCAGAGCCTTCTGAACGTTGCGCACAAGCACGGAAGAAAGGTTGCGGTCACGGGCCGCAGCATGGAAAATATTTTGAAGGTCTCGACGGACCTTGGGTATCTCAAGATTCCAAACAACACCCTTGTCGACATCAACGCCATCAAATCCCTTCCAAAGGACAAAATCGTGATTGTTTCAACGGGCTCTCAGGGCGAAAATATGTCGGCTCTGTACCGCATGGCCTTCTCCGGGCACCGACAGGTGGAAATTCAGGCGGGCGACCGCGTGATCATCTCTGCCTCGGCTATCCCCGGCAACGAAAAGTCCATCAGCAAGATCATCAACGAGCTCTACCGCAAGGGAGCCGACGTTGTCTACGATAAGCTCGAGGGCCTGCATGTCTCCGGCCATGCCTGCCAGGAGGAGCTCAAGATCATCCACGCGCTGCTGCATCCGCGCTTCTTCATTCCGCTCCACGGCGAGCAGCGGCACTTGCAGGCGCACGCGCGGCTTGCGCAGTCAATGGGTATGGACGCGAAGAATATTTTCATCTCGGATATCGGCAAGGTCCTTGAGCTCACGAAGGCTACCTGCAAATGGGGCGGCACCGTTCCGGCGGGCAAGATCCTCGTCGACGGCACAGGCGTAGGAGACGTGGGAAGCGTTGTGCTGCGCGACCGCAAGCATCTGGCGCAGGACGGCATGCTGGTCGTGGTCGTGAACCTTTCGAGTGAAGACGGAAGCGTCATCACGGGCCCCGATATTATTACGAGAGGCTTTGTCTACGTCAAGGAATCGGAAAATCTCATGGAAGAGCTCCGCGTCATCGCCGCACACGCGATCGACCGCTGCCTTTCCGGCGGCACACGCGACTGGAGCGCTCTGAAGGCGAATATCAAGAGCGATCTTTCGGGGTACCTCTTCAAGACCACGAAGCGCAACCCGATGATTCTCCCCGTGATCATGGAAATCTAAAAAACTGCCAGAAAAGCAGAATGCCCCGCAAATAAACGGGGTATCCTGTTTTTCAGGAAAAAGAGACGAGAAATTTCGAAAAACCGCTTGTCAAAAAAGCGGGTTGTGGTATATAATGAATTGGTTGCGCGGAAAGTGTCTCTTTTCGCGCGGGATACCGCATTGAATGAGGATGAGCATAGATGGCAAATGCAAAGAATACAAAGGTTCCGGCAGAAGACGCCATGGCCGCGGTCAGCGCACTGATCGCGAAGGCCAAGCGGGAAGGAAGCATCCAGGCGACGGAGCTGAACGCGCAGCTGGAGAAGCTGGATCTTCCGGTAGAAAAGATTGAACATATTTACGACACGTTCGACGCGATGGGCATTCAGATCGTGAGCCCGGAGCTTGAGATAGACCTAGACGACACGGCGGACGGCCTCGGCATGGGTGACGGCGAGATCCCGATGGGCGATGAAGAGGAAGATCTCATCGACCCCGTCGAGCTGGCGGCGGAATACAATCTCGACGACCCGGTGCGCATGTACCTCAAGGAGATCGGACAGGTGCGCTTACTCACGGCAGACGAGGAGATGGAGCTTGCCAAGCGCGTGTGCGAGGGCGATAAGGCGGCGAAGGACAAGCTGACGGAAGCAAACCTCCGTTTGGTCGTGTCGATCGCGAAAAAATACTCCGGCCGCGGACTTCACATTCTCGACCTCATTCAGGAGGGCAACACGGGCCTGATTCGCGCGGTCGATAAGTTCGACTATACAAAGGGAAACAAATTCTCTACATATGCCACCTGGTGGATCCGGCAGGCCATTACCAGAGCCATCGCCGATCAGGCGCGGACGATCCGCGTGCCGGTGCATATGGTAGAGGTCATCAACAAGGCGACCCGCTGCAACCGCAAGCTCGTGCAGGAGCTTGGACGCGAGCCGACGCTTGAGGAGATCGCGGCGGAGCTGAATCTTCCAATCGAGAAGATTATCGAGGCAAACCGCACGGCGGCCGATACGCTGTCTCTGGACATGCCCGTCGGCGACGAAGAGGACACGACCATCGGCTCGTTCGTGGAAGACGACAATACGCCGGGGCCCGCGGACGCAACGTCCAACGCGCTTCTTTCTGAGGCGCTGACGGAGATTCTCGGGACGCTCACAGAGCGTGAGGCAGATGTGCTCAAGATGCGCTTCGGCATGTATGACGGCCGGACGCACACCCTCGAGGAGGTCGGCCAGATCTTCGGCGTGACGCGTGAGCGGATCCGCCAGATCGAGAATAAGGCCATCCGCAAGCTGCGCCATCCGTCGCGCGCGAAAAAGATCAAGGATTTCTATTGCTGAACAAAAGCCCGGGGACAAAACGTCTCCGGGTTTTGCAGCGTTTCGCCGTTTTTTACGCGAAGACTTGATATTCTTACCACACAATGGTAGAATGAAGCATCATATTTTTATTTTAATGTAGCGCGCCAAATTGGCGCAGGTTTTGGGAGGATTCTCTTTGTCCGATAGGCTGCGGGCGCTTGCCGCCTCGATTCAAAGGCCGTTTCGCAGGATGCGGCCGCCGCAGATCGTTGTGCTGGTGTTTCTGCTGCTGGTGCTGACGGGAAGCGCGATTTTATGCCTGCCGGTCTGCGCAAAGTCCGGCGAGCCGACTAAATTTCTGACGGCGCTGTTTACCGCAACATCCGCCACATGCGTGACGGGCCTTATTCCGGTTGACACGGGGACATACTGGAGTACGTTCGGACAGGTTGTCATTATCCTGCTTATTCAGCTGGGCGGCCTCGGCTTCATGACCGTCTCGACCATTTTCTTTCTCGCGCTCAGAAGGCGCATTGGTCTACGGCAGCGTATGGTTCTGGCGCAGGGTCTCGGCGTGAGCTCCATGAGCGGCGTGGTGCGCTATGTGCGCAATGTGATCCTTGGCACCTTCTGCGTCGAAGGCGCAGGCGCGTTGATCCTCTTTTTCCGGTTCCTGCCGGAATTCGGCGCGGGAACGGCCCTCTGGTACGGCGTGTTTCATTCGATTTCCGCGTTCTGCAACGCAGGCTTTGACGTTTTGGCGGATGTTTCCTACGGCGGAAGCGTCGCGCGGTACGTAACGGACCCGGTCGTGAACCTCACGCTGATGGCCCTGATCGTGATTGGCAGCCTCGGCTTTTCCGTCTGGGGCGAAATCCGGCACACACGGCGGTTTTCAAGGCTCTCGGTTTACGCAAGGCTCGTGATTCTCATTACGTTGGGTCTCATTTTTGGCGGCGGCGCGCTGTTTGCGCTGCTGGAGTGGAACAATCCGGGAACAATCGGGAATCTCACGCCAAGCGGGAAAATCCTTGCCTCGCTCTTCCAATCGGTAACGCTCCGCACGGCGGGCTTTGCCAGTTTCAATCAGGACGCATTGACGGAAGCATCTAAAGTGCTGTCCGATTTGCTGATGTTCGTGGGCGGCTCGTCCGGGTCAACGGCGGGCGGCGTGAAGACGGTGACGATGGGGCTTGTGATCCTGTCCGCTGTCAGTACGATGCGCGGCAGAAGACAGGTGACGGTATTCGGCCGGTCCATTTCACAGGAGGATATTTCAAACGCGGTCTCCGTTGCGCTTCTGGTGATGGGGCTGTCGCTTCTCGGCGCGGCGGTTATTACCGTGTGCGACGGGTGCAGCTTTATGAACGCCATTTACGAGACGATTTCCGCGCTTTGCACGGTGGGACTCACGACCGGCATCACGCCGACGCTTTGCACAGCTTCCAAGCTCATTTTGATCGTCTTTATGTTCTTTGGCCGCGTCGGCATTATGACCATCGGCGTCGGCTTTATGATGGGCGACCGCGCGAAAGAGCGCGTGCAGTATGCCCAGACCAAGGTTATGATCGGTTAAGCGCCGGATAGGAGATAGAATATGAAAAAATCGTATGTTGTGATCGGTATGGGGCGGTTCGGCACGAGTGTTGCCGAGCGGCTGTATGAGCTCGGAAACGAGGTGCTTGCCATTGATACGGACCCCGATAAGGTGCAGCGCATGGAGTCAAAAGTCACCTGCGCGGTGGTTGCGGACGCGCGGGACGAAGAGGTTCTGCGCTCGCTCGGAGCGAGAAGCTGCGACTGCGCAGTGGTCGCCATCGGCTCGGATCTGGCGACCTGTATCATCGCAACCTTGAATCTGAAAGATCTCGGTGTGCCGCAGGTCATCTGCAAAGCGACCGACGAGCTGCGCAAAAAGGCGCTCGAAAAGGTGGGAGCTGACCGCGTGGTTATCCCAGAGCGCGAGACGGGGATCAAGCTGGCGCAGGCTATCACGTCGTCGAGCATTCTCGATTTCATTGAGCTTTCCAAGGACTGCGGCATTGCCGAGATCCATACGCCGGAGAGCTGGTTCGGAAAGACGCTGCGCGAGCTCAACATTCGCGCAAAGCTGGGCGTGAATATCATCGCCATCCGCCACGACGGAAAGATCGAGGTCGCCCCGGGCGCGGACTTTGCGCTGAAGGAAAACACGGTGCTTGTCGTTCTCGGCACAAACGACAAGCTGGCAAAGCTCAAGCCATGAAGCAGGAACATATTACAAGCCGCCAGAACCCGCTTCTGGTGCACATCCGAAAGCTTGCCTCGTCCAGAAGCTACCGGAAGACCTGCGGCGAATTTGTCGCCGAGGGGACGAAGCTGTTAGAGGAAGCGGCAAAATGGTGGCCGGACCTGCGAACGGTCGTGTGCCGAGAGGGTGTCACATTACGGAATCTGCCGGACACAGTGCGCGTCGTGACAGTGCCGGAAGACGTGCTCAAGAGCATCTCGACCGTCGATACGCCGCAGGGTGCGATTTTTGTGTGTGGCCTTCCACAGAAGGCGAAGGCAGAGCTTACGCCCGGAACGCTGTTGTTAGATGGCATTCAGGACCCTGGTAACCTTGGTACGATGCTCCGGACTGCCGACGCGCTGGGTGTGCCGGTGGCGCTTCTGGACGGCTGCGCCGACCCCTACAGCTATAAAACCGTGCGCGCGTCGATGGGCGCGGTGTTCCGCATGGCGCTTCCGCAGATCACGGAGGAAGAGGCGCTGGCGCAGTGCAGGGAGAAGAAACTGATGTTAACTGTCACTTCCTTAAATGATCAGGCGGTCGATATCCGGAGCGCAGACCTTTCAAGCGCCGTCGCCGTCATCGGAAGTGAGGGACAGGGCGTCCGAAAATCGATTTTGGACGCGGCGGAACAAAGTGTGATCATTCCCATGCAGCCGCACTGCGAGTCGCTCAACGCGGCCGTCGCGGCGGCGATTGTCATGTGGCAGATGAAAAACGGGAACTGAGAAACGGGTAATTAGAATCGGGAATTTAAGAAACGGAGGATGGACGGATGCTCAAGTACTGGATCTGGCTCAGCACACGAGAGGGCGTTTCCAACGTGCAGGCGCTCTCGCTTCTTTCGCGCCTCGGCTCGGCCGCGGCCATCTATCAGGCGGACGAAGATGCTCTTAAGGATGCGGACGGAAGACCTGTTCCCGCAAGTCTGCTCGATAAGTCGCTCACCGGCTCGGAGATCATTTTGCAGCAGTGCTATCAGAAAAACATCCACGTCATGACCATTCAGGATGCGCAGTATCCGGCCCGGCTGCGCGTGATTTCCGACCCGCCCATCGTTTTATACTATAAGGGCGTGTTCCCGGCGATCGATACCTCGCCCGTCATTGCCATGGTCGGCACGAGAAAAGCCTCGGCCTACGGGCTCATGCAGGCCAAAAGACTTGGCTATCAGGTTGCGAAAAGCGGCGGCATTGTGGTTTCCGGCGGTGCGGACGGCATTGACACGATGTGTCTGACCGGAGCTTTGACCGCGGATCGACCTGTGGTTGCGGTGCTCGGCTGCGGGGTTGACGTTGTATATCCGGCTGGAAACCGGGTGCTGTTTGAGGATATCGCGGCGCACGGGTGCTTACTTAGTGAATACCCGCCGCAAACACCCGCGCTCGGCTCGCATTTCCCGGTCAGGAACCGGATCATCAGCGCGCTTTCTCTCGGCGTAGTCGTCGTGGAAGCGCCGAAGCGCTCGGGCGCGCTCATTACGGCAAATCGGGCGTTGGAGCAGGGGAGAGACGTATTTACCGTTCCCGGTAACGTCGGTACAGCGACCTGCGAGGGAAATATTCAGCTTCTGCGCGAGGGCGCGATCGTCGTCGAAGACGGCTGGGACATTATGAAAGAGTATGTCCATTTGTATCCGGAGCTCGTGTCCCATCAGCCGAAAACCATCCCCATGCAGCTGACCCCGGAGCAGCGCGAAAGCGCCGTAAAATCCATGGACAAGCTTCCGCCGAGACCGAAAAAGACGCAGAAAAAAGAAACTTCGCCCGCGTCCACCGACACAAAAGTCATTGACAAGTCGGAAAACAGGGCTTATATTGACGTACAGGAAATTTTGGGCGCATTATCGCCCGACGAAAAGGCCGCCATCGGCCAGCTGACGAGCGGGGAAAAGCACATCGATCAGATCATTGCCGCAACCCGGCTTCCCGCCGCGCGCATTACCTCTGCGCTGACGCTGCTGCAGATCAAGGGCTATGTCTGCGCACTTCCGGGCAAGCGCTTTTCGCTCGCGGAAAAACAATCATAATTGGAGGCACGCATGCCGAACGCAAAAACCAACCTCGTCATCGTTGAGTCGCCGTCTAAGGCGAAGACGATCGGAAAATACCTGGGCCCCGACTATCAGGTCAAGGCCAGTATGGGCCATCTGCGCGATCTGCGCAAGAGCACCATGAGCGTGGACATCGACCACGATTTTGAACCCGAATACTACCCCATCAAGGGAAAAGAGGATATCATCAAGGATCTGCAGTCCGCCGCGGCCAAGAGCGCGAACGTCTTTCTCGCAACCGACCCGGACCGCGAGGGAGAGGCCATTTCATGGCACTTAAAATATCTGCTGGACATCCCGGACGACAGGACCTACCGCGTGACGTTCAACGAGATCACAAAGGACGTCGTGCGAAAGGCCATTGCCGCGCCGCGCGCCATCGATCAGAACCTCGTCGACGCGCAGCAGGCAAGACGTGTATTAGACCGCATTGTCGGCTATCAGCTGAGTCCCTTACTTTGGAAGAAGGTGCGCCGGGGCTTGTCGGCCGGACGCGTGCAGTCGGTTGCGACGCGGCTCGTGGTCGACCGTGAAAACGAGATCCGCGCCTTTACGCCGCAGGAATACTGGACGATCGACGCAGCGCTCGACCGCACCGGAAAGCCCGGCGGCTTTACCGCGCGGTATTACGGCGACCCCAAAAAGAACGACCTTGGAAACAGAGAAGACGTAGATAAGGTCCTCGCGCAGATTGCGGGAAAACCCTTTACGGTGCAGAGCGTCAAAAAAACGCAGCGCCGGAAAAATCCCGCGCCGCCCTTTATTACCTCGAGCCTTCAGCAGGAAGCATCCCGTAAGCTGAACCTGACGCCGAAGCGCACGATGATGCTCGCCCAGCAGCTCTATGAAGGTGTGGAGCTTCGCGAAGAGGGTTCCGTCGGCCTTATCACCTACATGAGAACGGACTCGCTTCGCATCTCGGAAGAAGCGCTTGCCGCGGCCGGAGAGGTCATCCGCAGCCGCTATGGCGAAAAATACTATCCCGGCCAGCCCCGGCGCTATAAGCCCAAGGCCAACGCGCAGGACGGCCACGAGGCCATTCGCCCGAGCAATGTCGCGCTCTATCCGGAGCTTGTCGAGCATGATCTGACGAAAGATCAGTATAGACTCTATAAGCTCATCTGGAACCGCTTCATCGCCTCGCAGATGGAAAACGCGGTCTACGACGTGACGGCCATTGAAGCGGCCTGCGAAAATCAGGTATTCCGCGCAACCCACCAGTCTGTTGCGTTTGCGGGCTTTACGGCCATCTATGAAGAGGGCAAGGACGATGAGCAGGAGGCTGTCGGCTCTCCGCTTCCCGATCTTGCCGAGGGCGAAGAGCTGACGCTTTTATCCACCGACCCGCAGCAGCATTTTACCCAGCCGCCCGCGCGGTACACCGAGGCGACGCTCGTGCGCGCAATGGAGGAAAAGGGCGTTGGCCGCCCGTCCACATACGCGACGATCGTTTCGACGATCCAGGACCGCGAATATGTCCAGAAGATCGACAAGCGTCTTTCCCCCACGCCGCTCGGCGAGGTCGTGAACGGCCTTATGATGGAGCACTTCCAGAATGTCATCAACGTCGAGTTCACCGCCGGTATGGAGGCTGAGCTCGATGAGGTCGAAGAGGGCAAGATCTACTGGAAGCGCGTGCTCGAGGAGTTCTACAAGGGGTTCCATCAGGAGATGGAAGAGGCCGAGGAGGCGCTCAAGGATGTGCGGCTCAAGGTGCCGGACGAGGTGACGGAGGAGAAGTGCGACCTGTGCGGGCGCAACCTCGTCGTGAAATCCGGCCGCTTCGGAAAATTCCTCGCCTGCCCGGGCTATCCCGAGTGCAAGTTTACCAAACCGATCGTTGAGCGCATGCCGGGCAGATGTCCGCGCTGCGGCAGCACGATCTTGAAGCGCAAAAGCAAGCGCGGCTACGCGTACTACGCCTGTGAGCGCGGCGCGGAGTGCGGCTTTATGACGTGGGACGTGCCGACCGATCAGGACTGCCCGGAATGCGGCCAGACGATGTTCAAACGCTCCGGCCGGGGCGCAATGAAGCCCTTCTGCATCAATCCCGAGTGCAAGAATTTCCTCCCCGAGGAAAAGCGCGGCTATCGCAAAAAGCCCGCTGCGGCAGAAAATGCGGAGGCTGGTACGGAGGAGGCGAATCTCCCGCCCGAGCCTGTGACTGCGGACGCGGCGACGGAGGAAAAGCCCGCGAAGAAGACAACGAAGAAGGCCACCGAAAAGAAACCGGCAGCCAAGAAGACGACCGCGAAAAAGCCCGCGGCCAAGAAAACGGCGACCGCAAAGAAGACTGCCGCGAAGACGACAAAGAAGGCGGCCGCTGACGATACCGCGCAGGAAGCGCCCAAGAAGGCTCCCGCGCGCCGGACGAAGAAGGAAGAGACAACATGACAGTAACAGTGATTGGCGCGGGACTGGCGGGCTGTGAGGCTGCGTGGCAGCTGGCAGAGCGCGGGTTCGAGGTGCGGCTGGTCGAAATGAAGCCCACAAAAATGACGCCCGCGCACCACAGCGCGGACTTTGCGGAGCTCGTGTGCTCGAACTCCCTGCGCGGCGACCGGCTGGAAAACGCGGTGGGGCTTTTGAAAGAAGAGCTGCGCCGCTTAAAGAGCCTGATCCTCACCTGCGCGGAGGCAAACCGCGTGGAAGCCGGCGGCGCGCTGGCCGTCGACCGGTACGGCTTTTCCGGCATGGTGACGGAGAAGATCCGCAGTCATCCGAAGATCGCAGTGGTCGAAGAAGAGGTCACGAAAATTCCGGAAGCGCCGGTGATTATCGCGACGGGCCCGCTTACCAGCGACGCGATGAGCGCGGCCATTCAGGACTATTTCGGCGGCCAGAAATATATGAGCTTTTTTGACGCGGCCGCGCCCTTAATTACGTTCGAATCCATCGACATGGAAAAGGCGTGGTTCGCCTCGCGGTACGACCGTGGAGATGCGGATTATGTCAACTGCTCGATGGAAAAAGACGAGTATATCGCCTTTGTCGAAGCGCTGAAAACGGCGGAGGAAGCGCCTGTGCACGGCTTTGAGGACAAGCACGTCTTCGAGGGCTGCATGCCGGTAGAGGTCATGGCGCGCCGGGGCGAGGATACGCTCCGCTACGGCCCGATGAAGCCCGTCGGCCTCAAAGACCCGAAGACGGGAAAAGAGCCGTACGCCGTTGTACAGCTCAGAAAGGACAATGCGCTGGGCTCGGTCTATAATCTCGTCGGCTTTCAGACGCACCTCAAGTTCCCCGAGCAAAAGCGCGTATTTTCGATGATCCCTGCGCTGCATGACGCGGAGTTTGTGCGCTACGGCGTGATGCACCGTAATACATTCTTAGATAGCCCCCGGCTTTTAGACCGGTACTATGCCGACAGGAGAAACCCCCTTGTCGCGTTTGCCGGGCAGATGACGGGCGTGGAGGGGTACGTCGAGTCGACGGCCTCCGGGTATCTGGCCGCTGTTTCCATGGCAGCAAAGCTGCATGGTACGCCGCTTCCGGATTTTTCGAAGCAGACGGCTATCGGCGCTCTGGCGCAGTACATCAGCGACACGAGCATCGGCAGCTTCCAGCCGATGAACATCAATTTTGGCATTATGGATCCGCTTGGCTACAAGGTCAAGGGCAAAGCCAATAAGAATCTGGCGATTGCCGAGCGTTCGCTGGCCATCATCGAACAGATGCTGCGCGAGCATACCATTTAACCGAAGGAGGAGACCGGATGCGGATTATTGTAGACGTCATGGGCGGCGACAACGCCCCCGATGCCATCGCGCTGGGCGCGATCGAGGCGGCGAAGGAAGAAAGGCTGGACGTTGTGCTGGTGGGCCGGGGCGAGGCAATTTTGCAGTGTCTCAAGAATCATGGCATCGAGACGCTTCCGGCAGGCGTTGAGATTGCGAACGCCGACGACGTGGTGGACATGCACGATGACCCGGCCTCCGTTATGAAGACCCGGAAAAATTCTTCGATGTTAGTCGGCCTTCAGATGCTCAAGGACGGCGGGGGAGACGCGTTTGTTTCCGCCGGATCGACTGGCGCGCTTTTAACGGCGTCAACGCTCATTGTCAAGCGCATCAGGGGCGTGAGAAGGGCCGCGATGGGGCCTGTCATCCCGACAAAAACGGGCGGTGCAGTGCTCATCGACTGTGGTGCGACGGCAGAGTGTACGCCGGAGTTTCTGCTGCAATTCGCGTTCATGGGCTCTTACTATGCAAAGAAGATGCTGGGCGTATCGAATCCCCGCGTGGCGCTTCTTAACATCGGCGTGGAGGACTCGAAGGGAACGCAGCTGCAAAAAGATGCGTACGCGCTGCTCAAAAAAGCTGGCGATGCCGGTTATGTAAACTTTATCGGCAATATCGAGGCGCGCGGCGTGCCGATGGGCGAGGCAGACGTTGTGGTGTCCGACGGCTTTTCCGGCAACGTCCTTCTTAAGGGCATTGAGGGAACGGCGCTTTTCATGTCCGGCATGATGAAGGACATGTTCAAAAAGAACATCTTTACGAAGCTTGCCGCCGCGATGTGCATGTCGGGCATCCGGGAATTCAAAAGCAAGCTCGATTACCGGCAGACGGGCGGCACGGTGCTCATCGGGCTCACAAAGCCGGTCGTGAAGGCGCACGGCTCGTCGGACGCGCTTGCCATCCGCAGCGCCATCCGGCAGGCGGCGCAGGCCGTTTCGAGCGGCTTTACCGATGATATTCGCGCAAATGTGGAACAGATGATGGTTCCGAAGGAGTTGGAGCATGTACAGAAGTCTTGAAGAAGGATTGGGATATATTTTCGAGAACCGGAAGCTGCTTGAAAACGCGCTGACGCACAGCTCGTATGCAAACGAGAACCGCGAGCGCGGACTTCCGGACAATGAGCGGCTGGAGTTTCTGGGCGACTCGATTCTGGGCTTTGTCGTGGCGGACTATCTCTACCGGCGTTTTCCGGAAAAGCCCGAGGGGGAACTCACGAGAATTCGCGCGGACCTCGTCTGCGAGACGAACCTTGCCAAAGCGGCAGGCACGATTCATCTGGGCGATTTTCTCCTGCTCGGCCACGGAGAAGACCACGGCGGCGGCAGAAAGCGCGACTCGATCGTCTCCGATGCGATGGAGTCCGTCATTGCGGCCAGCTACATGGACGGCGGCTTTGAGGCGGCGAAAGGGATCATCGACCGGCTGATTCTAAGCGATATTCCGGTAGATCGCCCCCGGAACTTTGATTATAAGACGGCGCTTCAGGAGCTCGTCCAGCGGAAAAAGGACCAGAGCCTTCATTATGCGCTGATCGCCGAGTCTGGCCCCGACCACGACAAGCACTTTACCGTGGAAGTCCTGCTCAACGGCAGCTCCGTTGGACAGGGAACCGGCAGCAGCAAAAAGCGCGCCGAGCAGGCCGCCGCCGAGGCCGCCATCGAAAAGCTCTTCCCGAATGAACTCTAAAAAATAAAACTGCCAGAGAGACGTATCGTCTTTCCGGCAGTTTTTTATTACATGTATGAACGTTTGACAGACGGATGCGGGAACGCCGCGCTCAAGGAAGGGCAATACCGCCGCAGACATTTACGGCGGGGGTCAGCGTGGAGACAACGCTTGGCGCGGCAAACACGCACAGCAGCACACTCGCGGCCAGCAGCAGGATCGGAAACAGATAACGCATACGGATTCCTCCTGAAAGTTCATTCTGCTTGAATAGACGACAAAAGTGGGGGAGCGGTTGCATCCTTTTAAAAATTTTCGCAAATAAACCGGCTGCATTTCAAAGCTTGAAACGCAGCCGGAATTTTCTATACTTAGCCATCTGCCAGCATTCGGGCATTCGCAGTTTTGAGCGTCTCGCGAAGGAAGACGGCGCTGAGGATAAAGGAGAAAATCTCCGCGATCGGGAAGCAGAACCACACGAGCTCCAATTTTCCGGACTGCGCCAGCAGCCAAGCCGCAGGCAGCAGCACCACGAGCTGGCGGCACACGGAGTTGATGAGCGCGTGCAGCGGATTTCCGATGGCCTGGAACACAGAGCCGGAGACAATGCAGAAACCTGCGAACAGGAAGTGAATGGCGATAATGCGGAAGGCGGGGATCCCGATTTGGCGCATATGGTCGGTGGCGTTAAAAAGCGACAAAAGCGTAGCGGGAATGAACTCAAAGAGCGCCAGACCGATGAGCATCAGGCAGACCGCGGCAATGACGGACAGGCGGATGGTTTTCTTCACGCGCTCGGGCTTTCGCGCGCCGTAGTTGTAGGCGATGATCGGGACCATGCCGTTATTGAGGCCGAAGACCGGCATGAAGATAAAGCTCTGGAGCTTGAAGTAGACGCCGAAGACGGCCGTCGCTGTGGTGGAAAAGACGATGAGGATCTGGTTAAGACCAAAGTTCATGATCGAACTGATGGACATCATGACGATGGATGGAATGCCGACCCGGTAAATTTCCTTGACGGTATCCCAGTGGAAGCGGATGTGGCTCAGGCGGATGCGGACATCGGGGTTAAATTTGAGATTCATAAAGAGCGCAAGACACGCCGCGACGATCTGGCCGATGACGGTCGCCACCGCCGCGCCGGCGACCTCCATGCGCGGAAAGCCGAGCCAGCCGAAGATGAGGATCGGGTCCAAAATGATGTTGATGACCGCGCCGGCGATCTGCGTGTACATCGCAAGCTTCGTCCGCCCGGTCGATTGCAGCAGCCGCTCGAAGCAGAACTGTGCGAAAATGCCGATCGACGCACCAAGGCAGATGGAGGTGTAGCTTGCGCCGTAGTCCACGATCTGCTGCACGTCTGTCTGCGCGAGGAAGAAGGTGCGCGAGAGCGTTAGGCCCAACACGCAGAAGATTGCGAAATTGCAGAACATCAGGAAGATGGATGTGTTGGCGGCGCGGTCGACCAGATCGTGCCGCTTTGCACCAAGCGCACGGGAAAGAAGCGCGTTCGTGCCGACGGCCGTGCCGCTGCCAAAGGCGATCATGAGATTTTGCAGCGGGAAGGCCAGCGAGATGGCGCTCAGCGCGTTTTCGTTCAGCTGCGAGACATAGACGCTGTCGACGACGTTATAAAACGCCTGCACCAGCATCGAGACCATCATGGGAACCGCCATGTTGGCAAGAAGCTTCCCAATCGGCATCGTACCCATTTTGTTTTCCGTTCGTACCTGTTCCATACAATTCGTCCCTTCTGCAAAAACGCGCCCAAAGGCGCAAAAAACAGCCCCCGTCCAGCCAAGGGCGGGAGCTGTAAAAGTTGGATTCTCCCATAAGCAACAAGGTATATGTTACAGGAAAACCAATAGGCTGTCAAGAACTGTTTTAAAGCGAGATTTCCTCGGCGCAGCTCTCGGCGTTTTTGCACAGCGCGCGGCACTTTGCGGTGAACGCGTGCACCTGCTCGGGGCAGCGGCCAATGTACTGCGAGGGCTCCATGTGAGACTTGATCTCTTCTTCCGTCATGCCGAACGCGGGTTCGGCGGACAGGGCTGCAATGAGGTCCCAGCGCTCGCCGTTTTTCATCTGCGCGGTTGCCTCCATCGAGGCCTTGCGGATGATCTCATGCACCTGCTGGCGGTCTCCGCCGTGCTTGACGGCTGCCATGAGAAGGTTCTCGGTCGCGATGAAGGGGAGATACTCATTGACAAAGCGCGCGACGATCTTTTCGTTCACGTGCAGTCCCTTCGTGACGTTCTGCATCAGCCGCAGAATGCCGTCACAGGCCAAAAATGCCTCCGGAAGCGAGATGCGGCGGTTGGCAGAGTCGTCCAGCGTTCGCTCGAGCCACTGCGTGGAGGCCGTCATCGGCGCGTTCATTGCGTCCGCCATAATATACCGGGAGAGCGAGCAGATGCGTTCGCAGCGCATGGGGTTTCTCTTATAGGGCATCGCGGACGAACCGACCTGCGAGGACTCAAACGGCTCTTCGACCTGTCGGTCGTGCTGCAAAAGGCGGATATCGTTCGCGAACCGGCAGCAGCTCTGCGCGATGGATGACAGAACGTTCAAAATCCGGCTGTCAAGCTTCCGGGGATAGGTCTGTCCGCACACGTCATAGAGACGGTCAAAGCCGAAGCTTGCGGCAATTTTTTGGTTCATCTCGTCGATTTTTGCGTTGTCGTCCTCAAAGAGCGAGACGAAGCTTGCCTCCGTGCCGGTTGTGCCGCGGCAGCCTAAGAAACGGATGGCGGAAATCACGTCGCACAGCTCCTCCAAATCGAGCATCAGGTCCTGCAGCCAGAGCGTCGCGCGCTTGCCGACGGTGACCAGCTGCGCGGGCTGATAGTGTGTGTAGCCGAGGCAGGGGAGAGCGGCATACTGGTCTGCGAAGTCGCAGAGGTTCTGCATCGCAGCTTCCAGTTGCCCCTCTAAATAGCGAAGGCCGTCGCGGTAGAGAATCAGGTCCGCGTTATCGGTCACGTAGCAGCTCGTCGCGCCGAGGTGGATGATGCCCTTTGCCCCGGGCGCGTCCACACCGAACGCGTAGATGTGCGCCATCACATCGTGCCGGATCTCTTTTTCCTTCTTGGAAACAACTTCGTAATCGATCGGGCTCACATGCGCGGCCAGCTCGTCGACCTGTTCTTGTGTGACGGGAAGCCCCAGATCGTGCTGTGCCTGCGCCAGAGCAACCCAGAGCCTGCGCCACGTCTCGAACCGGCTGTCCGGGGAAAATAGATGCAGCATATACTTTGACGCGTAGCGTGAGGCCAGCGGGCTTTCATAGGTGGGTTTCATGTGATCGACCTCTTCATTTAGCGGTAGATGATCTCATCGCGCTTTGCGCCGACGGAGACGTAGCTGATATGGCAGCCAATCTGCTTTTCGATATACTCGACATAGTTGCGAGCTTCGACGGGCAGGTCTTCATACTTGCGCACGCCGGAAATATCGCAGCCCCAGCCGGGCATGGAGGTCATGACGGGCTTTGCCTTGTCGATGACGGCCGTGAACGGGAAGTCGTCGGTCTTTTCGCCGTCAACCTCATACTGCTCGCAGATGGGGATTTCCTTCATGTAGGACAGAACGTCGAGCTTCGTCAGGGCAACCTCGGTCGCGCCCTGGATCTGGCAGCCGTAGCGGGTCGCAACGATGTCGATGGGGCCAACTCTGCGGGGACGACCGGTGGATGCGCCATATTCCGCGCCTGCTTTGCGCAGCTCCTCGGCTTCCTCACCGAACCATTCGGCCGTGAACGGGCCTTCGCCGACGCAGGTGGAGTATGCCTTCACGATACCGACCGTGCGGTCAACATGGCTTCCCGGAATGCCCGCGCCGACGCACGCGTAGCCCGCGTTGGAGGAGGAAGAGGACGTGTAGGGGAAGATACCGAAGTCAATGTCGCGGAGCGCACCGAGCTGCGCCTCAAACATGATGTTCTTGCCGGCGGCCTGCGCGTCATACATATATTTTGTCGTGTCGCAGATATAGGGTGCGAGCTTCTCGCCGAACTCCTTGCACCACGCGAGCATATCTTCGAGTTTGTAGGGCTCGGCTCCGTAGACGTTCTGGATCGTGAGGTTTTTCCACTCGAGGATGGAAGCCAGGCGCTTCTCAAGATACTCCGGATACAGGAGCTCGCCAACCATGATGGTCTTCTTCTGGTACTTGTCGGAGTAGACCGGCGCAATGCCGCGCAGCGTCGAGCCGTACTTCTTGTCCTTGAGTCTGGCTTCCTCCAGACCGTCGAGCGCGCGGTGATAGGGGAAGACGATGGTCGCGCGGTCGGAGATCTTGAAGTTTTCCGGCGTGATGGGCACACCTGCGTCCTTGAGCGCGGACATTTCCTTCCAAAGGTCCTCAATGTCGATGACAACGCCGTTGCCCAGCACGTTCACAACACCGGGCAGGCAGATGCCGGAGGGAATCAGGTGCAGGGCAAATTTACCGTATTCGTTCACGATGGTGTGACCGGCGTTGTTGCCGCCCTGATAGCGGCAGACGATGTCGTATTCTCTTGCGATGAGGTCGACCATACGGCCCTTGCCCTCGTCGCCCCAGTTGATGCCAACAATTGCGCAGTTACTCATGTTCGTCAATCTCCTTCAATGGTTCATTTATTATCTTCGGGTATTATAGCACGGAAACGGCATAAGTAAATCATTTGTTTTGGATACTCGCTATTAGAACTGCTAATGTCTGAATTTTCTAATCCACACATTCCTTTGAAGATAGAAAAACGCCTCAAATTCCGAAGAATCTGAGGCGTTGGTGCGCGAGGCGGGACTTGAACCCGCACGTCCGGAGTGGACACTAGAACCTGAATCTAGCGAGTCTGCCAATTCCACCACTCGCGCGTTATTTGCTGCAGTCTCGCGACTGCTCCAGTATAGTACCACAGGCGGTGCAAAAAGTCAAGCTCTTTTTTCTGCGTTTTTCTCCCACGATGTTCTCCTGAAGGTGCCGCACCATGCGCGAGCGGGGGGACAGGCTTCGGAAAAGAGAGCATGCCGGACGCACCACCGCCGCCAGCTTTGCAGCTGACGGCGGTGGCTGTTTCGAATGAATGTATGTAAAAACACATGGCAGGGCTGCGCGAACACACATTCCTTCGGCGTCCTTCGGGCAAGGGGAGCGCCCTTGCCGCCCGGGTCCATATTCACTCGCTGCCTATAAGATAGCATATTTCATCCAAAAACGCAAGCCTAAAAATTAAAAATACAAAACTTTCTGCCGACAAAATTCTACAAAATATAGACATTTCTGTAAAAATACGTCATAATACTGGCGGATACGATCAAAGTGCGCGCCGCGTGGCTGCAACAAAAGCGCCGCATTGCGCGACCTGTAGGGTGACAGCATGCTGAAAGAAATGACAGGGGAGGAATGCACCATAGAAGATACGGATTTGCTGCACCGGCTGCGGCAGAAAAGCACGGGTGCGCTGGAGGAGGCTGTCAGGCAATACGGCGCTTATGTGATGGCCGTCATACGAAACCGGAGCCGCGGCGTTCTGACGGCGGAGGACCAGGAGGAAATTGCGTCGGATGTGTTTGTAAACCTGTGGCGCGGAGCAAAGAGCATTACGCGCGGGCAGCTGCGCCCGTGGCTCGGCGCGGTGGCGAGAAATCAGACGGCGGACGCCATGCGGCGCAAGCGGGTATATGTGCCGCTGGAGGATGATACGTTCGTAAGTCTGGAGCCGCTTTGGGAGCGGATGTATGAAGACCAGCGCTGCGAGGCGGTGCAAAAAGCGCTTCTGGCGCTGTCGGGCGAGGACCGGGAGATTTTTTACCGGTTTTACGATCTGGCGCAGACGGCCGCGCAGATCGCGGAGGCGATGCAGATGAACGCGTCGACCGTGCGTTCGCGGCTGATGCGGGGAAGGGAAACGCTTCGAAAAGAGCTTACTGAAGGAGGATTGCTTTGTGAAGACGAGTTGGGATAAACTCATGCGCTATGCGCCGGAACGGGAGTATCCGATTGCGCCGTTGCAGCCGGACGAGGCGGCGCGGATTGTGGAACAGACGATGCAGAAGGCGGGGATCAAAACGAAAAAAACGGCGCGCCCCATTCGGGCGGCAGCGCTTGCGGCGGCCATTGCGGCGCTTTTGTGCGTCAGCGCATTTGCGGCGTTCCGGCTTGGCTGGTTTGACCGGCTGTTTGGCGGCTCTGCCGCGCTGGTGGAGAGCAAGGTAACGGCCTACGACGAGACGGCGCAATATGATGTGACGCTTCCGAGCTATACGGAAGAAGAGCAGGCGATGATCGTAGAGGGCACGATGCAGGTGCCGGAGCAGGCGGAGGTGGCAGAAACGGGCGTATCGGCAAGGACGGACGAGTTTGTCTTCACGTTAGACTCGATGCTGGCCTCTAAAGACACGCTCTACGCCGTTTTGCGAATCGAAGCGCGGACACAGGAGGCCGAACAGGAGCTTGCCGTATGGAGGGAAACCAGCTTTTTAGACCGCGAGCGCAATGGAGCACTTCTGGTCCTCGCGCAGAACAACACAGGAGAAGGCCATGAGCGCGAGTGGAAAAACGGCGGTATGGGCATGGACATCTTAGAGGTGGACGATGGCACGGCGTACGCGCTTTTGACGAACAACGGCGGCGAATTTGCGCCCGGAGACCTCATTTTGTTCGATATGAGCTACCACGGCGAGAACTTTGACCTCTTTGAAGTCCCGGTTCCGGAGCAGCTCGAGGAGGAGCTTACGATTTCGCTGGACACATCCCGCTACGCAGGAAAGAGCTACTGCTGGGACACGGCGACGATCACACCCATTTCCTTCCGATTAGACGGCAGCGGGGGAGTGGGTCATGACGAGACGACAGTTACCTTGATGCTCAAGGATGGGACGAGCTTTTCTCTGACAACACCCGGAAATGGCGCATATGCGCCCTACGGCACGTACGGTGCGCTCGGCTTTTCCGGAACAGGGAGCGGAGGGGACAGCCGGATCAAGGATAACTGGCGGTTTTCGCGTCTGCTTGACCTGAACGAGCTTGCGTCCATTACGGTCGACGGCGTGACTTACCCACTGGAATAAGAAATTGCGAGCTTGGTAATGGACGGCGGGGCATGAGAAAGAGATAATGCACAAAAAAATATTACTTCTTTTATATAATTTATACAGAAAAGACTTGCATTTTTTAGAAATCTGCGTATAATGATGGATGCAAATTTAGTATCTATGAAATGAAGGAAGAAGTATGAGAATTTTATTGTCGCTTTCTGTTGCAGTGCTGGCGGGGCTTCTGATGACCCGTGTCGCAAAACCGCTGAAGCTGCCGTCCGTGACGGCGTATCTGGTCGCCGGCGTGTTGATCGGCCCGTACTGTCTGGGGCTTCTGGGGATTCAGGGGCTCGGCTTCCCGACCATGGCGGATGTTGAGAGCCTGTCCTTGATTTCCGATGTTGCGCTTGGCTTCATCGCGTTTTCCATCGGCAGCGAGTTCCGCGTCTCCGAGCTCAAAAAGACCGGCAAGCAGGCGCTTGTGGTCGGTATTCTGCAGGCGCTGACCGCAACCTTCCTGGTCGATATCGCCTTGATTGCAGTCTGCCTGCTCACAAACGGGAAACTCTCTGTTGCGCAGGCCATTACCCTTGGCGCGATCGCGACGGCGACTGCTCCGGCGGCGACGCTGATGGTCGTCCGGCAGTATAAGGCAAAGGGGCCGCTGGTCGATCTGCTGCTGCCGATCGTTGCGCTGGATGATGCGGTAGGCCTTGTGGTCTTCGCGGTATCGTTTGGCGTCGCGAAGGCACTGAACACCAATTCGTTCGACATAATCTCAATCATCGTTGACCCGCTGGTGGAAATCGTCTGCTCGCTGGTGCTCGGCGCACTTGGCGGCTGGGTTCTGACACAGCTGGAAAAGCTCTTCAACTCCAACACGAACCGTTTGAACATGACAATCGCGCTGGTGTTCATGGTCTCGGCGCTTGCCATGTGCGAGTTCCATGTGGGCCCTGTGACGGTCGGCTTCTCGTCGCTTCTGACGTGCATGATGCTCGGTACGATTTTCTGTAATCTCTGCCCGCTGTCGGAAGAGATTATGGCCAAGGCTGATCGGTGGACGAGCCCGCTTTTTGCCGCGTTCTTTGTCATATCCGGCGCACAGCTGGATCTTGGCGTGTTCGCGGACGGTTCGATCGTGCTCATCGGCATTGTGTACATTGTGATGCGCTCGCTCGGTAAGTATCTTGGCGCGCATTATTCTGCAAAGGTCATGAAATGCGAGCCGCAGATCTGCAAATATCTCGGTATCACGCTGCTGCCGCAGGCGGGTGTCGCGCTCGGCATGTGCGTCACGGCGCGGAGCCTTGGCGAACAGGGCGAGTTGATTCAAAATATCACGCTTTTTGCCATCTTGATCTATGAGCTGGTCGGTCCGCTGCTCACCAAAATGGCGCTGCAGGCGGCAGGGGAGATCGTCCCGATGGAGGACGCTGTCAAGAACCGCCGCAAGCTCAATCTGGAAAAGGCTGCTGCGACCAAAAAGTAAGGCAGCATCGCATAGTGTAAAGTTATCGCCCGCCACAGTACGGCTTGTATTGCGGCGGGCGAGCGGCAGCAAAATGAAATCTGAAGAATTTTGAAAAAAGGGCTTGCAAAATCTGCTGCGATGTGGTACTATATCTGAGCTGAATGAAATACAGCTTGTTTCCGGGTGTGGCGAAGTTTGGTATCGCGCTTGAATGGGGTTCAAGAGGCCGCTAGTTCGAATCTAGTCACTCGGACCAACTTAGAAGACTTGAAATCGTATGATTTTGAGTCTTCTTTTTTGCTTTCTCAAACTTTCCGCTCTGTTTCCAAGTGTCGCACTATTTCGGTTTCTAACGGATTTCTAACAGACTCATCCACCCGTGCCATGCAGACAGTCGGTCAACTTCTCCGCCAATCCCTGTTTGCGGGTATTGTCCAGATGACCATAAATGTTTGCTGTCATCTGAATATCGCTGTGACCCATCCATTCCTGTACATCCTTGAGGTTGCAGCCGTTATTCAAAAGCAGACTGGCGCAGCTATGACGAAGCTCGTGAAAACGAATATGCGGAAGACCGTGCTTTTTCAAAAGGTTCGAGAATCGTTCGGAAATATAATCCGGTGAATACGGATGTCCGTCCGACCACTTGAACACGTAGTCGTTTTTCTGATAGGCTTTTCCAAACAGTCTTTGGTTTTCAGCTTCATCTGTTTTGGCTCGCAAAAAGATTTGCCGTGCTTCTTCTGTCAACGGAAAACTCCGCCGGCTGCTTTTGCTTTTCGTCTTGTCTTTTTCCACGGCTTTTGTGACCTTGCTAACCGTATGGAAAATTCTTACCAAATCATTCTCAAAATCAATGCTGTCCCATTTGAGCCCGAGCAATTCGCTTCTGCGCAAACCGTAAAGCGCTGTAATTTTGATGAGCGGCAGAAGCGGATCGCCGTCAAGTGCCTTGAAAAGCGTCTGTAACTGCTCCGCGCTGTAAAAGCTGGCTTCAAAGTGTTCCTTGCGCGGCAGTTCTACGAACTGGCACGGATTAGAGGCAATCATTCCTTCTTTGACAGCGTCTGTCAACGCCTGATACAAAATGTTCTTAAGCTGGCGCAGCGATGCAGCCGAGAGCCCACCCTTGCCGTCCAGACGACCGTTTGCATACTTTTCGTCAAAGTATGCTTGCAGCGCTTTCACATCGCAGTCGCAAAGTTTGAGTCCGTTTGCGTCAAAATAGGGAAGGACGTGCTTTTTGGCAATGAGGTCATAGCTTTGGTATGTCACATCATCTACGCGCCTTTTGACATTCGACAACCACTTGCGGACACATGCAGATAGCAGCATGTCAGAGTGGATAGTTGGGGAGGCTGTCTCTTCTTCCAAAAGTTTTTCACGCAGCATCTGTTCAGCCTTGCGCTTGTTGCCCTTGACCGGCAGGCCGGTTGAAATCCATTTCTGTTTGCGTTTGCCGTT
>ENA-OWRJ01000548-OWRJ01000548.1-human-gut-metagenome-genome-assembly--contig:-NODE-548-length-49993-cov-4.009251_pt1 | contig 49993 bp, 42 predicted proteins | sample MGYA00248269_ERZ651897 | MGnify/ENA primary metagenome ERZ651897 (study PRJEB26924, sample SAMEA4378252) | human gut metagenome | biome: human gut; feature: human-associated habitat; material: faeces...
GTAAAAGCCGTCAGCGATCTGGAAATCGCCGGAGAGCCACTCGCTCTCGGGCTGCGTCGGCCAGAAGCCGTAGGCGTTTTGCTCCTGAACAAGAACGTCCAGCATGCAGATGCTCAGGCTCGGCGCGGCGTCACAGCTGCCGATTTGCTCTGCCATGAGGCGGATGAGATAGGACGCGACGCAGCGGTAATAATAGTTCTCTCCAGTGGGGACATAGTTCGACGGCGTGAAGCGGTAATAGCCATCAAAGCACCATTTGGCGACGCCGTTTGCGGTGTACGCGTTCCAGACTGTGGCGCAGTTCTGGTTTTCCGACCAGTCGAGAAGCGGCCACGCCGCGCTCATGACAAAGCCGTCGCAGACCTGTCCTTCGCGCAGCTCGCTGCTGACGAGCTTCAGCTGCCAGCCGGCCTCGGTGCGCGTGACGAGAAGATAGCCGTCTAAATCCGGCAAGTGCTCAAGAACGCCGTTTTCCTTCTGGTTGTAGGTCTTCGGGAGATAAGAAAACAGACTTGCGCCGGAGGAAAATTCAATCGCGACCAGACTCGCCCGGTACGCGCCGGGGGCGAGCGGCTCGGAAACCCATGCGTTCGTGTCAGTGTCAAAATAGTGGATGGTTGCGTCGATGGGCTGGTACTGGAAGGTGAAAAGCGCCGCCTGACGAGTCGCGCCTTCCACGCGGCAGGCCTGAATGCGGCTTTTATCGAAGCTCAGGTATTCCCGGCGGGACCAGGTGAGCGTTTCGTCATACGAGGTGCTTTCCGTGACGGAAATATCGCCCATGGAGGTCGAGATGCTTCTGGTTGTGACGACCGGCTCTGGGATGGACGGCGGATCATCCTGCGCGGGCGTTTCTTCCTGCTCAGGCTGGACTTCTGTCTGCTGCGTCTGCTCCGGCACGGCAAGACGCTTGTTGCAGCTGCCGAGGAAAATCAAGAATCCGAGAAATAAAACGGCGATTGCGCCGAGGATAATCAGCTGTTTTTTTGAAAGATGCAAAGCATACGCTCCTTTCTGGTCAAAATCCAAATTATTATATCAGATTTTCACAGATAATGCAAATCGAACCGGAAAAAAACGCGCCCCGGAAACCAGACAGCTTCCGGGGCAATGCATATTCAAAAATGGATGCGGTGCAATCAGATCATGCTGGCCTGCCAGCAGTCGGGCGCGGTCAGCCCCATCATGGACACGACCGTGGGTGCGACATTGGCAAGGCCGTAGTGGCCGTCCTTGATCTCGAAGTTGTTGTCCTTGTCGTAGATGATGAAGGGAACCGGGTTCAGAGAATGGGCGGTGCGGATGGAAGTCTTGCCTTTCTTGGTCTCGGTCATCTGGTCGGCGTTGCCGTGGTCGGCAGTGATGAGGAGCGTATAGCCGTACTTGTCGGCAGCTTCGATGAGCCGGCCGAGCGCGGTGTCGACGGCTTCCATTGCGGTGATGACCGCCGGAATGACGCCCGTGTGGCCGACCATGTCGCCGTTCGGGTAGTTGCAGCGCAGGAACTCGAACTTATGAGACTCCATCGCGGCGATCAGGTGGTCGGTAATTTCGACAGACTTCATCGCCGGGGCCTTTTCGAACGGAATGACGTCGGACGGGATCTCCTCATAGACCTCGAGGTTTTCGTCGACCTTGCCGGAGCGGTTGCCGTTCCAGAAGTAGGTTACGTGGCCGTATTTCTGCGTCTCGGAGATGGCGTATTCATGCACGCCTGCCTTGCACAGAACCTCGGTGAGCGTGTTCTTGATAACGGGCGGCTCGACGAGATAGTGCTCGGGAATCTTGAGGTCGCCGTCATACTCCAGCATACCCGCGAAGTGAACGCCGGTATAACCCGGGCGGTCGAAGTGCGTGAACTCCTTGCGGTCAAAGGCAAGGGAAATCTCCTGCGCGCGGTCGCCGCGGAAGTTGAAGAGAATGACGCTGTCGCCGTTTGCGATCTTCGCGACGGGCTTGCCATCGTGGGCGACGACGAAGGGCAGAAGGTCCTGATCGATCATGCCGGGGTTTTCGGCGCGGTAGGTCTCGATGGCTTCCTTGGCGGAGGCGAACTGACGGCCTTCGCCCTGCACGTGCGTGCGCCAACCCTTTTCGACCATCGGCCAGTTGGCTTCATAGCGGTCCATCGTGATGACCATGCGGCCGCCGCCGGAAGCGATCTTGTATTCGTGCGCAGAATCGGAAAGCTCGGCAAGAACGGTTTCGAGCTGGTCGACATACTCCAGAGCGCTCGTTGCGGGCACATCGCGGCCATCGAGAAGAACGTGGCAGTAGACGCGCTTCACGTCCTCTGCGCGCGCCTTCTGGAGCATAGCGATGAGATGCGAGATGTTGGAGTGGACGTTGCCGTCGGAAAGCAAACCGAGGAAATGCAGAGCCTTCTCGTTTTCCTTGCAGTTGGAGATGAGAGACTTCCACGTCTTCGACTCGTACAGCGCGCCGGATTCAATGGATTCGCCGACGAGCTTTGCACCCTGGGAGTAGATCTGGCCGCAGCCGAGCGCGTTGTGGCCGACCTCGGAGTTGCCCATGTCATCGTCGGTGGGAAGGCCGACGGCTGTGCCGTGTGCCTTGAGCCACGTCATGGGGCACGAGGCCATCAGCTTATCAAGATTCGGCGTGTTCGCCTGCTTTACCGCGTCGCCGGGGCCGCCATCGCCGCGACCAACGCCGTCCATAATCACCAATACGATCGGTTTTTTCATTTGTATATCCTCCATATAGGCTTTATTTTGTTGGTTTCGTTCTGTTCGTGCCTATTCTACACCATTTCGCTTGCGTTTACAATGTCAATTTTCCGTTTGCAGGCGTAAAATATGCTCCTTTGCCAGCGCGTAAACCCCGTCAAAATTGACATGCGGATTGTAGACGGCTTCCAAGTCGTCATGCAGCCGCTTGGCCTCGGCAAGGGCCTTGTAGGCGATGGCGTACTGCGCGCGGTATTTTACCGTTAAATCGGCGAGCACCTCGCGCTTTGGCCGAAGCGCCGCAACATCGTAGAACTGCCCGAGGTCCAGGTACGCACCTGAGGCAGCGGGGAGCGCGACATCGAGAATGTGCGGGCTCGTGCCGTCGGCGTAACCCACGTGCCACGCGGGAATGAGAACGCCATCGAGAGAATCCGGGTCTCCCGAGCAGATCACGTACTCTACGTCCAGCCCCGCGTCCTCGGCCGCCTTGCCGATTTTTTTCATGAAGCTCGATTTGCCGCAGCCGGGGCCGCCTTTGATGACGTATAGGAAATTTCCGCTCTCGGGCTTGCAGAACTCGTCGTAGAGAGAAACGAAGCCCTTTCCTGTGTTCGCGCCGAGAAAATACCGCCTGACCGCCATGAAACACCCTCGCTTTCAAAAAGATTACGGCTTAGGATATGCAAAAGCGCCCCGGATTGTGCATGGACAGTCCGGGACGCGGAAATATAGTCGGGAGTTTAATTGAGAGCGAGATCGCTTTGCCGGAACAGGGCATGCACGCGCGCGCGAAGGGCGGCGTATTCCGGCTGTTCCAGCGTTTCCGCATCGCGGATTTCCTCGCCCGCGGCCTGCTTCGCTTCCATCAGCGTCTGCATGTCGAGCTGCAAATCGGCGACCTTGAAAAGCGGCAGGCCATGCTGGCGGCTTCCCAGAAAATCGCCGGGGCCGCGCAGAGCGAGGTCTTCTTCTGCAATTTTGAAGCCGTCGGTGGTGGCGCAGAGAGCCTTGAGGCGTTTGCGGGTCTGCTCGTTCCGGTTTCCGGAGACGAGGACGCAGTAGGACTGCGCGCTGCCGCGCCCGACGCGGCCTCTTAACTGGTGGAGCTGGGAAAGACCGAAGCGGTCCGCGTTTTCAATCACCATCAGCGTCGCATTCGGCACGTCCACGCCGACCTCCACGACCGTGGTCGCGACAAGAATGTCCGTCTCTCCACGCGAGAACGCGCCGAGCGCCGCGTCCTTGTCCGCCTGCTTCATTTTGCCGTGCAGAAGGCCCACGCGCCGGTGGGGGAAGACGGCCTGCCGGAGTGTCTGTGCGAAGCTCTCGGCGGATTTGAGGCTCTCTAAATCAGATTCTTCGACCGTGGGGCAGACGATGTAGACCTGATGGGAGGCTTCGCACTGTTTTTCAATAAAGGCGTTCAGCCGCTGACGCTTGTCTTCGCCGATCAGGAAGGTATCGACCGGGAGACGACCGGGCGGGAGCTCACCGATGACGGAAACGTCCAGGTCCCCGTAGGCGATGAGCGCGAGCGTCCGCGGGATGGGCGTGGCCGACATGACAAGAAGGTGCGGCGTCTGGCCCTTGGCGGACAGCGCGGCTCTTTGCGCCACGCCGAAGCGGTGCTGCTCGTCGCAGACGACGAGGGCAAGATCGTGAAACGCCACGTCCTGCGTGATGAGCGCATGCGTGCCGACGATGAGTTGGGCGCTGCCGTCCGCAATTTCCGCCTTGTGCTGCCGCTTCTGCGTGGCTGGAAGCGAGCCGGTCATGAGGGCTACGGAAATTCCGAGCGGGGAAAAGAGCTTTGCAAGAGACACTGCATGCTGCTCGGCGAGGATTTCAGTCGGGGCCATGAAGGCCGCCTGATGGCCGTTCTGGATCGCGCAGAAGCACGCCGCCGCCGCGACCATCGTCTTGCCGCTTCCGACGTCTCCCTGCACGAGCCGGTTCATGGGACGGCAGGACGCGAGGTCGCGCAGAATGTCATCGATGGCCGACTGCTGCGCGCGGGTGAGCGTGAAGGGGAGAAGCTTATAAAACGGCTCCATATGGCGCGTGTCCATGGGTTTGGTATGCAGCTCGTCCCGCTGGGTGCGGATGGCGGCGAGGCCTGCGGAAAAGATGAAAAATTCCTCAAAGACGAGCCGCCTGCGCGCTTTCTGCAAAGCCTCAAACGACGCGGGAAGGTGCACCGTCTCATAGGCAAAGTGCGCGGAGCAAAGATCATAGCGTGTCTGCACAGCCTGCGGCAGAACGTCCGGAAGCGCATCGAGGCACGCGTCTAAAGCCTGCCGGACGCACGCGCCGATGAGCTTGTTGGTGATGCCAGCGGTGAGGGGATAAATGGGAAGAATCCGGCCCGTCACCGCACCTGCCGCGTCTAACGGCTCAAAGGCGGGGTTCTGCATCTGATGACCGTAGCCTTTGCGGAGCGCGCCATAGAAGCGGTAGCTCTCGCCGTAGTTGAGCTGATCTTTTACATAGGGCTGGTTAAAAAACACGAGGTCGACCCGGCCCGTTTCATCCGCTACGCGGACCTTTACGAGCTCCATGCCCTTGCGGATGCGAGACAGCTGCGGCTGAGAGATGACCATCGCCTCAAAGCAGGCAGACTCGCCGGGCGTTAGACCTGCGATGGATAGAAGCTTTGTCCGGTCCTCATAGTCTCGCGGGAAGAAAGCGATGAGATCGTAGAGCGTCTTGATGTGGAGCTTTGCGAGCTGCTTCGCGCGAACTGCGCCAACGCCCTTGAGCGCCGTCACCGGAGAAAACAGATCCATCTCATCACCGCCTTTTGCTATTTACTATAGTATATCGAATGTATGTTCCGGATGCAAGCGCGAAAAAGCCCTCCGAAGAGCATCTTCGGAGGGCTTACATTCGGCAAAATTAGGCCAGCTCGTTCATCTTCAGGGTAATGCTGCTCTTCTTGCGGGCAGCGTTATTCTTATGAAGAATACCCTTGTTGACAGCCTGATCGATGGACTTCACGGCAGCTTTATAAGCGCTATCGGCCTGCTCACGGTTGCCGTCGGCAACAGCGGCGTCGAACTTCTTCAGCGTGGTCTTAAGCGCGGATTTCTCCATCTTGTTGCGTGCGTTGTTGACTTTGGACACCAGAACTCTCTTCTTGGCAGACTTAATGTTGGGCATGACTACACCTCCTCCAATAGCGTTAATACCGAAACAAACAAATCCGTTTCATGCAGAAATACATTATAGCGTGCAAGCCCGAAGAAATCAATAGCTATTTTTCTTTTTTTTCTAAAAAAATCGCATACAGGCATCTGCGCGCGGCAAACTATCGGCGAGGTGAGCAGATGGATTACAGAACAGATCTTGCCATGGAGGCCTACACGCTCTGGAAAAAGGACGCGGGCGAGACGACGGAGCTTCCGGGCGTAATGGCGCGCGAGGAGGACGCAGGCGGGGTCCACATCACGCGCGTGGAAATTCTGGATGACCGGGGGGCTCGGGCGCTCGGAAAGCCAGTGGGGCGGTATGTGACGCTGGAGCTGACAGCGCTTTCCCGGCGTGAGGCCGGAAGCTTCGAGGAAGCGGCGGAGGCGATTTCCAGGGAGGCGGCTGCGTTTCTTCACAGCCCCGGAAGCGTTCTTTGCGCGGGACTTGGAAACGACGCGCTCTCGCCGGATGCCTTCGGGCCGTGGACGCTCGGAAACCTTCTTGTGACGCGGCATTTGAAAGCACATATGCCGGAGGCGTTTTCCGGGTTTTGCAGTGTCTCCTGCGTGAAGCCCGGGGTTCTGGGGACGAGCGGGATGGAGGCGCTGGAGCTCGTGCGCGCGGCAGCGGATTTCATAAAGCCGGAGGCGGTCATCGTCTTTGACGCGCTGGCGGCGGCAGAGCCCGAGAGACTTTGTACAACCGTCCAATTGACAGACGCAGGGCTGGCTCCGGGCTCGGGGCTCGGAAACCATCGGGCGGCGTTTTGCGAAGAGAGCCTCGGGCGGCCGGTTTTAGCCGTTGGAGCGCCGACCCTGATGCGCGCCGAACGCCTTGCGGGGCGGGAGCTTCCGGGCCTTTCCGGGCTCATCGTCACGCCCCGGGACATTGACCTTCGCGTGCGCGAGATCGCGAGAGCTGTGGGCTATGGGGTGAGTCTTGCGCTGCACCCGGGGCTGACGGTCTCTGATGTGGCAGGTTTTCTGGCATAATGTTCGGGGATGTTATGTCAACAAAATTATGCGCCGGAACGGGAAAGTACCCGGAAAAGTTCCTGTGGACAAAAATGTGGACAATGTGAAAAACTTTGCTGCGCAAGGAGAAATCCACATTTCCACATTGTTATCCACACCCGCTATCCACAGCTGTTTGCCCGGAAAAAGTTACAAAGCGGTAACGAGACGGGAAATTACGTCGACGGTGCAACCGGATTATTGTCAACTATTTTTGCTTAAAAATTATCAGAAAGTTATAATTTCAGCACAATTCCGAATATATAAGCTGCGCTTTCGCGGAAAATGCCGAAACAAGGGCCGTATCAAATTGCTTTCCCGGGAAATACTCACCAGTACACAAGCAGGCGTTTGTGCACAACACGATACGTTGGAGGAGCTGGGGATATGCAGGGAAAGGTAGAAATCAGCGGGGTCAACACGGCAAAGCTCAGGACGCTTTCGAATGACGAAATGATGGCGCTCATCGACCGCGCGCAGTCGGGCGACGAGGAGGCGAGGCGGAAGCTTGTCGAAGGCAATCTCAAGCTGGTGCTTTCTGTCATCCAGCGCTTCATGGGCCGGGGCGAGAACCCGGACGACCTGTTTCAGGTCGGGTGCATCGGGCTTCTGAAGGCCATCGCGAACTTCGACACCTCCAAGCAGGTGCGCTTTTCGACCTACGGCGTTCCGATGATCGCGGGAGAGCTGCGGCGATACCTGCGCGACTACAGCCCCATCCGCGTCAGCCGCTCGGTGCGCGACACGGCGTATCGGGTCTTGCAGTGTAAGCAGGAGCTTCTTGAAAAGAACGGGCGCGAGCCCACGATGGAGGAGATTGCAAAGTCGATGGACGTGCCGCTGGAGGAGGTTGTGGGCGCGATGGATGCGATTGCAACGCCCGTGTCTCTTTATGAGCCCGTGTACTCGGACGGGGGCGACCCTCTGACGGTCATGGACCAGGTGCGTGACACGAAAAACACCGATGAGCAGTGGCTGGACTCCATTGCGCTTCGGCAGGCGATGCGCAGACTTTCCGAGCGGGAAAAGCGGATTTTGGCCCTCCGGTTTTACGACGGACGGACGCAGATGGAAGTGGCCGGCAGCATCGGCATCTCGCAGGCGCAGGTGTCGAGATTAGAGAAAAACGCGCTCAATACCATCCGCAAGGCGATTACCGTATCATAACACGCAGATTTCCCGCATACGGTAGAAAAGGAATACCAGAAGGGGCGTAAAAAACCTCGTAGAGTTTCGCCCCGCAGGGCGAAATAAAGTGGAAATCCATTTTATCCGGCGGCTCTGCCGACCGGAAAAATTCCTATCACCTCGCAAGTGTGGAATTTTGCCCCAGTAGGGCAAAATTCTGCGCGCAGTCGAGGTGCAATCCTTTCTGTCAAAAAAGCAAACGCTTTTTTGACAGGTTCATCGGAGGGGTGCGCATGGTAAACCGATTTTCAGAGCTTCGCAGCAAGGAGATCATCCACGTCTGCGAGGGCACGCGGCTCGGATACTGCAACGATCTTTGCATCGATACCGACACCGGCCGGGTCACGGCGCTCATGGTCCCGGGGCCGTGCCGGTTTCTGGGACTCTTCGGCCGTGACTCGGACTACATCATTCCGTGGTGCTGCATCCGAAGGATCGGGGAAGATATCATCCTCGTCGAGGGCTCCATTTCCTCATGGCGCGTGATGCGCAAAAGGCGGGGGCTGTTCTGAGGAGGACGGGGCAAAAACGTGCTGAAAACAGGAAAAAATTTTGAAAAAAGCCCTTGCAATCGGGAAGGCAGTCTTGTATAATATTCTGGCGCTGCGAAAAGCGGCGACATTTTAAACCACACATCCGGCGTTATTGCCTTCTTGTGCCCGAAAGGGTGGAGGCCTGCCGAGCCGGGTGGAGGTCAAAACAAAAGGAGAACAAAAAAATGGCAGTCGTATCTATGAAGCAGCTGCTGGAAGCTGGCGTGCATTTCGGCCACCAGACCCGCCGCTGGAACCCCAAAATGGCAACCTACATCTACACCGAGCGCAATGGCATCTACATCATCGACCTGCAGAAGACGGTCAAGAAGCTCGAAGAGGCTTACTCCTTCGTGCGTGAGCTGGCGGCCAACGGTCAGTCCATCCTCTTTGTCGGCACCAAGAAGCAGGCGCAGGACGCGATCAAGGAAGAAGCTGAGCGCGTCGGCCAGTACTACGTCAACGCCCGTTGGCTCGGCGGCATGCTGACCAACTTCCGCACCATGCGCACCCGTATCGACCGTCTGGCCCAGCTCAAGAAGATGGAAGAGGACGGCACGTTCGCAATGCTTCCCAAGAAGGAAGTCATCAAGCATCAGGGCGAGATCGCCAAGCTCGAGAAGTACCTCGGCGGCGTCAAGGACATGAAGAAGCTCCCGGGCGCGCTGTTCATCGTTGATCCCCGCAAGGAGCGCAACGCGATTGCTGAGGCCCGCAAGCTGCACATCCCCATCGTCGCCATCGTCGACACCAACTGCGACCCCGATGAGGTCGATTACGTCATCCCCGGCAACGACGACGCCATCCGCGCCATCCGCCTGATTGCCGCTACCATGGCAAACGCGGTTGTCGAAGGCCGTCAGGGCGAAGAGAACACCGAGGCTCCCGCAGCCGAGGAAGCCGCTCCTGCCGCGGAATAATTGCACAATCGAAAAGCGCCCGCCGCGCGACGGGCGCTTTTTCAGAATCGAAGGACACTATTTCAATTAGGAGGAAATAACCATGGCATTTACTGCTGCTGATGTTAAAAAACTGCGTGAAATGACCAACGTCGGTATGATGGACTGCAAGAAGGCGCTCACCGAGACCGACGGCGATATGGATAAGGCCGTTGAATGGCTGCGTGAAAAGGGTCTGGCCAAGGCCGCCAAGAAGGCGAACCGCATTGCTGCCGAGGGCATGGCTTACGCCACCGTCTGCGAAAAGTGCGGCGTCGGCGCTGTTGTCGAGGTCAACTGCGAGACCGACTTCTGCGCGAAGTCCGCTCCGTTCGTCGAGTTCGTCAAGGATATCTGCAAGGTCGTCCTGCAGGATAACCCCGCTGATGTTGCCGCTCTGATGGAGTGCAAGTATCCCGGCACCGAGCTCAAGGTCTCCGAGGTCCTTCCCGAGAAGGTCATGTCCATCGGCGAAAACCTGCAGATCCGCCGCTTCAAGCGCTTCGACAAGAACACCTCCGTTTCCTACGTCCACGCGGGCGGCAAGATCGGCGTTCTCGTCAACCTCGAGGTTGAGGGCGGCATCGACGCTACCACCATCGGCAAGGACGTTGCAATGCAGATCGCGGCGCTGAACCCCCGTTTCTGGGACAAGAGCCTCGTGACCGACGACGTTCTCGCAGAAGAGAAGAAGATCCTCGTTGCCCAGATGGACAACGATCCCAAGATGGCTTCCAAGCCCCAGCAGGTCAAGGAAAAGATCGCTGCCGGCAAGATCAACAAGTTCTACGAAGAGAACTGCCTGCTCCAGCAGCCGTTCGTCAAGGATGGCGCTGTCTCCGTTGAGCAGTACATGGCGGCCGCTGCCAAGGAGCTTGGCGGCAAGGTCAAGTTCGTCGACGCTGTCCGTTTTGAAAAGGGCGAGGGCATCGAGAAGAAGCAGGAAGACTTCGCCGCAGAAGTCGCTGCGCAGATGAACATGGGCAAGTAAGATAAGGTAAAAGAAGTGGGATGGCTTGGCCATCCCACTTCTTTTATGTTAAAGCGCTGCGCATATTTTCCGGTTATACAAGGGGGCGATGCCCACATCGACCCAATGGGCACCATCGAACGCGCCGGAGCCTTCCATAAAAACGGTGCGTTCCGCTGGGACGATGTGGGCATCGTCCCCTACGCGGTGTTTGGAAGATGGTCTAATTTTCGGGCTTTTGGAGGACGGCGATTTCGCAGGGGATGGTTCCTTCGCAGTGCGTGCATTGCGCGTTTGGGTATCCGGCATTCGTCAGAAACGCGCGGTAGGTTTCGGGGGTGAACTCGCGCTTGAAGTTTGCGCCGGCTGTTTTGACAGCGCGGGAGGTCCCGCCCATTTTTCCGGATTCCGAACGGTTCATGTAGGTCGGCAGGATGATGCGTCCGCCCGGGCGGCAGACTCTCGAGAGCTCTTGCAACGCTTTTTCGGGCTCGTCCAGCAGATGGATGACATTGGCGGCGATGACAACGTCGAAGCGCTGGTCCGGATACGGGAGCTGCATGATATCACAGGGCTCAAAACGGATATTGGGAAGATTTCGATATTTTCGCTCTGCGCGCCTGAGCATATTGACGGAAAAATCCGTTGCGATGAGGCTTTTGCAGCGACTTGCGATCACGCCGCTAAGTAACCCCGTTCCGCAGGCACACTCGAGCGCTTCGTCCTCCGGCTGAATCATCTGCGCTACGGCCTCACACAGTGCTCGGTTTGCCTTGCGGTTGATGCCGTTTGCGAAAATATCATAGACCCATGCGACATTGTCCCAGAACATATGGGCCGCCTCCTGTCTGATGTAATGGTTAGGGAAATCTAACCGAGACGGCAAAAACGAAAAGCCGCGCCAGTTTTTCCATCGATATTATAAGTTACCGCCGTTTTTCTGTCAAGACGGCGGTTTTTTGCGTGCGTTTGCACGCTGGTTGCCCGCTGGCGTGCAATTCTCCCGGATTCCCGCCGTATATATGAAAGGAGGGAAGACAGACCATGACGGAAGAAGAAAAAACGATTCTTCTCACACGCCACGACGGGCAGCTCCAGCGGCAGGAAGGGCGCATCAAGGAGTTAGAACGCAGGCAGGACGATCTCGAGAAGCTGGCGAGCAGTGTGGCCATGCTGGCGCAGCGGCAGGAGGACATGGACGCGAACATCCGCGAGATCAAAAAGGACGTTGGCCAGATGGCGCAGAAGGCCGGGCGCAGATGGGACATGATCGTCGAAAAGGCGATCGCAGCCATTGTGGGCGCGCTGGTTGGATTTTTGCTTTTGAAATTGGGATTGGGCTAAGAAGGAGGAAACAAATATGCAGAATTTTTTGAAGAAGCTCACCAGCCGGAAATTTCTGGCCGCGCTGGCGGGCGTAGCGACGGGGCTTGCGATGGTCTTTGGCGTTGACGAGACAACCATCAGCACTGTCGCGGGCGCAGTGACAACGGTTGCAAGCGTCGTGAGCTATATTATGTCCGAGGGCATGGTGGACGCGGCGGCTGTGGGAGCAGGCAAGGACAAATGACGACCGCGCACACCGGTAATTACCGCCCCGGAAGAAACGCGACCATCCGATATCTGGTGCTCCATTACACGGCGGGGCGCAACGACTCGGCGCAGAGCAATCTTCGCTATTTTGAGCAGAACGTCGTGAAGGCCTCGGCACACTATTTTGTGGATGACCTTGGCTGGATGCAGTCGGTGGACGACGGAGACACGGCATGGAGCGTCGGGACGGGCGGGATTTACGTGCAGAAGCACCCCGAGTGCCGGAACGAAAACTCCATCAGCATCGAGCTTTGCTGCCGCTATGCCGCCGGGCAGTACGCGTTCTCGAAAAAAACCGTCCGGAACGCCGCGCATCTGACGAGGATGCTTATGACGAAGTACGACATTCCGATCGGGAACGTGCTCCGCCATTATGACGTGGTCAGCAAGCACTGCCCCGCGCCGTGGGTCGACGATGAGAGCCAGTGGATCGCGTTCCGGAAACGCGTGGAGGAGGAATTGGACATGACAAAGCAGGAGCTTCTGAGTCTGGCAAATACGGGCGACCATCCGTCCGACTGGGCAAAGGAAGCTGCGAACTGGGCAAAACAGATGGGGCTTGCGGTGGGCGACGGAGAAGGAAACTTCGGTTGGCAGCAGCCCATCACGCGCGAGGCGCTCGCCGTCATGCTGTACAGGTTCTCGCAGCTGCAGACAGAAAACGCTTAAACACACAGGAAGAAGAGTCGGTACTTGCTATGCACCGGCTCTTTTTTGTACCATTTGGGGGAGAATAATTTTGTAGGAAACAGTTACATGCAGCGCTTTCTATACTAGAATACAGTCGCGAAAAAGGATTTTTACGGGACGAAACCTGAATCGGGAGAGGAAACAACCGAGTGAAAACAGAAAAGAGGACTGGCCTCGGACTCTGCGCGGCAACAAGTTTTTGAAGCGATGTTTGAAGAAGGATAAAAGTAGGGCGGCTGGCTGCAGCCGCCCTTTTGCTGAAAATTTTTTAAGGACAGCGGAACAAAATGGTTTGTGTATGCGTCCAAGAGACACAATAGGAACAGTACGAAACGGAGGAATTTTCGATGAAACGCATCAAACGGTTTGCGTCGCTGCTTTTGGCGCTCGCGCTGGCGGTTTCGCTGGCCGTGGGCTGCTTCGCGCAGGACGCGGTGATCACAAGAGGCGAGGCTGCAAAGCTGCTGCTTACGGCGGCGGACGATTATTGCCCCGATCTCAAAACGGAGGACATTTTAAAGGGCTATCCGGATGGAACACTGGAAGAAGACGGGCCGCTTACCTACGCGCAGGCGCTCATCATGATCGACCGCGCGTTCGGAGGTTTGCCCGTGCCCATTGGCGACAGCGCAAGAACGGCGGCAGGCGCGCAGGGCTTTGCAGACACTCCCGCGTGGGGCGGAGAGGAGCTTTCGCGCGCGCTGGCAAGCGGTATTGTGACAGGTGAGGCAGACGGCCTGATGCATCCCGGAAAACAGCTGACGAAGCAGGCGTTCCAGACGCTTCTTGCGAGAGTCTACGCGCTTAAAGGAACAAATCTGAAAGATGATTTTTATGCCGCGGTCAACAAAGCATGGCTCGATCGGTCCGACATTCCGGCGGGTCTCACACTCAACGGCCCATTCTACGGCCTGAGTCTGACGGTCACGCAGCAGGTAGCAAAGCTGATTGCGGACATCGCCGCGAAACCGCAGACTCCCGGCACGCCCGAGGCCAAGATCAAGGCGCTCTACGACTGCGTGATGGATGTGGACGCGCGCGAGCAGGCGGGCGTATCACCCATTCAAGAATATCTCGACAGCATTGAAAACGCGAAGACGCTCAAAGAACTCATTGCGGCCGACTGCCGGATGCAGAAGGAGCTCGGGCTCTCGACGCTTCTGGGTTTCGGCCTCACACCGGACTTTTCCGACTCCGACCGCAAAATTGTAGCCTTCTCAGCCTTCAGCGCGTCGATGACGAAGGATTTCTATGAAAACGGCACGCAGGAGCAGACGCAGGCGTATCTCAGCTATCTTTCAAAGCTTCTGACGCTCTCGGGTCTTTCGGAGCAGGACGCGGCATCGCGCGCGGCGCTTGTGTATCAGGCGGAGAAGACTGTGACGAAGGCCTCCTATGACCCGCAGGACTATGGCGATGTGGATAAGATCAACAACATTTATTCGTTCGGCGCGATCGAAAAGCAGTTCCCGAACGTAGACCTGCGCGCGGTTTTTGCCGCAACCGGGCTTGCGGCGACGGACCGGGTCCTCGTGCTCGACCCCGGCGCGATGCAGGCTGCGGCAGGCTTCTTCACGGACGGAAATCTTGCAACGCTCAAGGCGCTTTCCCGTACGGCAATTTTGATGAGCGTCGGCGGCTGCCTCGATCCGGAATTTACGGACGCGAGCTTCGATTTTAACGAGCAGTACCTCGGCATTGCCATGCGCCAGTCGACCGGGCAGCTTGCTGCCCAGCAGGTGCAGGCCCTGCTTGCCGACTACCTCGGAAGAGCCTATGTGACGGCGCATTTCTCCGAAAAGGCCAAGCAGGACGTGGAGGAAATGATCGGCGAGTTTATCACCATCTACAAAGCGCGGATCGAGTCTCTTGACTGGATGTCGGATCCTACGAAGCAGAAGGCGATTCGAAAGCTTGATACGATGAAGATCAAGGTCGGCTATCCCGACAGCTGGGATACGTATCTTGACAGCGCAGAAATCAAGAGTCCGAGTGAGGGCGGCTCGTTCTTCTCGAACGTGATCGCCATCCAGAAGGCCGCGACGCAGAAGGCGATTGCCGGGCAGAACGAGCCTGTCGATAAGAGCGCGTGGGCAATGCAGCCGTTTACGGTGAACGCATGCTACAGCGCGACCTCCAACGACATCACCTTCCCGGCAGCCATTTTGCAATCGCCGCTTTACGATGTGAACGCCTCGAGAGAGGAGAACCTCGGCGGCATCGGCTATATCATTGCCCATGAAATGACCCACGCGTTTGACAACAACGGCGCAAAGTTCGACGAAAACGGCAACGCCGCCAACTGGTGGACGGAGGCTGACTACGCGGCCTTCCAGCAGAAGTGCGCGCAGGTGGCTGCCTTTTACGACGGACAGGAGGCCTGCCCGGGCGTTGCGTGCAGCGGCGTGCTGACGATCTCGGAAAATGTGGCGGACCTCGGCGCGGTGCGGTGCGTGCTCGCGGCGGCAAAGGAGCTTCCGAGTCCGAACCTTGACAAGCTCTTCCGTGCGATCGCCAACACGTGGGCCTCGACCACGTCCCGGCAGATGCGCGAGTATCTGGCCGTGACCGATGTGCACGCGCCCGACAAGCTCCGCTGCAACCGCGTGCTGCAGACGCTGGACGAGTTTTATACGACCTACGGCATCCAGCCCGGCGACGGCATGTGGACAGATCCGGAGACCAGAGTGACGGTCTGGTAACAAATTTTCGGAGAACGCCTGTTTTTGCGGGAATTGCAGCAAAAAGGGGTTGACGCACGGGCTCCAAAATGGTAAAACATTGGGGCTAACGCAAAACCTTAGAAAGAGGCGATTTCCTATGAATCGGGATCTGACGGTCGGAAAACCGGCGCGCGTGCTGTGGCAATACTGCATGCCGCTGTTCGGAAGCGTGATTTTTCAGCAGCTTTACAATCTGGCGGACAGCTTCGTCGCCGGAAAATTCATCGGCGAGGAAGCGCTCGCCGCCGTCGGCAACAGCTATGAGATCACGCTCATCTTCATCGCCTTCGCCTTCGGCTGCAACATCGGCTGCTCGGTCATTGTTGCGCAGCTGTTCGGCGCGAAGGAATACCGCGATATGAAAACGGCGGTGTCGACGACGATGGTGCTGAGCGCGGCCACGTGCGCGGTGCTGATGGCCATCGGCCTTGGGCTCTGCACGCCGCTTCTTACGCTCATCCACACGCCGGAAAACATCCTTGCGGACTCGCGGCTCTATCTGCGCATTTACGTGCTCGGTCTTCCGTTCGTCTTTTTCTATAATGTTGCGACGGGCATTTTCTCGGCGCTGGGCGATTCCAAAACGCCGTTCTGGTTTCTGGCCGCGTCGTCGCTCTCCAACATTTTTGTCGACATTCTGTTCGTCACGACGTTTCAAATGGGCGTGGCGGGCGTTGCGTGGGCGACGTTTCTGTGCCAGTGCGTCAGCTGCGTGCTGGCGGTCACGGTGGTCTTCCGGCGGCTGTCCAAGGTTGAGGGCGCGGAAAAAGCGCCGGTCTTTTCCGGAAGAATTCTGCAGCGGATTTTGCGCATCGCGATCCCGAGTGTGCTCCAGCAGAGCTTCATCTCCGTCGGCAATATCATTTTGCAGGGCGTGATCAATACGTTCGGCTCCGGCGTGATTGCGGGCTATTCCGCGGGCGTGAAGCTCAATAACCTCGTCATCACGTCCTTTACGACGCTCGGAAACGGCATTTCGAACTACACCGCGCAGAACATCGGCGCGGGAAAGCTTTTGCGCGTCAAGGAAGGCTTCCGCGCGGGTCTCAAGCTCGTCTGGGCGCTGAGTTTGCCGATGATGCTTCTTTACGTCTTTGGCGGCGGGACGCTCATCCATATTTTCATCGACGCGCCGACCGAAACGGCCTTGCAGACGGCGGTGACGTATCTGCGGATTTTGTCGCCGTTCTACTTTGTCGTCTCCGCGAAACTTGTGGCAGACGGCATTCTGCGCGGCGGCGGCGTGATGGGGAAGTTCATGATCTCGACGTTTACCGACCTCATTCTCCGCGTGGTGCTGGCCGTGGTGCTCTCGAAAACCGCGCTTGGCGCGACGGGCATCTGGTGCGCGTGGCCGGTCGGCTGGTCGGTCGCGACGGTGCTTTCAGTGCTCTTTTATAAGCAGGGCTACTGGAACCGTATGGAGGAAACATCCGAATAAACTGCTGCGGCAGCCGCAGCTTTCTTTACGGGAAGCAGCGGCTGTCGTTTTTTATGCCGGTTTTCCGGAGAAAAAACGTGAAAATCCGGGAAAGCTATGGTATGATAATAAAAAACGAGCGGGAAAAGAGAAAGGAGCGGCGGCATGGACAAACAGAATCTTCTGAGCGTTGTGGTCGCGGACGATGAACAGGAGCTGCTCGGCGCGGTCTGCCAGCTCATCGACTGGGCGGGTATCGGCTTCAAGCTTGTCGGCAGGGCCAGTAACGGGCTCGATGCACTGCAATTGGTAGAGGAATTGCAGCCGGATTTTCTGCTGACGGATATCCACATGCCCTTCATCTCCGGGACGGCGCTGGCCGCGCAGGTCAAGGCCGTGCAGCCGCTCATTCAGGTGGCGTTTCTGAGCGGATACGACGAGTTTGAATACGCGCAGCAGGGCATTGCCAGCGAGGTCATCGCGTATCTTCTCAAGCCGATCTCCATGGCGCAGCTGACGCAGGAGCTCATCGAAATTCACCGAAAGATCGAAAAAAAGCAGGCGGATTTTTCTGCCGCGCGGCAGGGTGCCTCCAACTATCAGGCTGTCGCGGCGGCGATGCTGCTCGACTGCTATTTCTATGCCGGCCGCGAGGAAAATCTCAAAGCACTTTCTCGTATGGGTCTGGCCCCGGAGAGCATTCGGAGCGTGACGGTGGCGGCGCTTTCATGCGCTGACGCGGACGCGCAGGCCTGCCAGACGGCGCTCAGTGCGGCGGAGAAATTTCTTTCGCGGCAGTATCCGTGCCGAGGCTTTTGCAGCGCCGGGCGGATCGTTCTGCTGCTTACGTCGGAAAACGGATTTTTACAGCTGCACGCGGCCATCGACGAGCTGCGCCGGGCGCTCAAGCGGCTGCTGGATCTGGACGTGAGCGCCGGCATCAGCAAGGAGCACGCGCCGGACGCGGATTTCCATGAGGCCTATAAAGAAGCCATGGAGGCGCTTAAAACAGCGGAAACGGAAAGCGGCTTCTGCGCGGCCGACGGGCAGAGCGGCATTGACCAGCTGTGCGGAAGAGTGCTGCAGATCATCGACAAGGAGTATATGGACGAGACGCTGACGCTCCAGTCGGTGAGCGACAGGCTTCATGTGAGCGCGAGCTATCTTGGCCCCAACATCAAAAAGAATGCAGGCGACACGTTTATCAACCTTCTCATCCGCAAGCGCATGGCGGTGGCCCTGAACCTGCTTCAGAGCAGTGACAGCCGCATCGCGGAAATCGCCCGCCGGTGCGGATACTCCGACCAGAGCTATTTTGGCTATTGCTTTAAAAAGTTTTATGGCGTTTCCCCTGCCAAAATGCGGCAGGAGCGCGAGCAGAAGGGAGCCCGCGCATGAAAAAGCGAAGCCTCAGCATGAACCAGATCATGATTTTGTCTCTGACAGCGATCGTGGTCGGGATTCTCGGGTGCGCCATCGCGTTTTTCCTGCAAACGTACCAGCGCTCTCTCATCCGTAACGCGCAGACCGACGGCCGGCGCACGATCTCGCAGGTGACCAGTACCGTAGACGGCTATCTCAGCGATATGAACAACGTCATGGAGCTGCTGGCAGACGAGCTCGTCACGCCGTCGGACGACCGCGAGCACTTTTTTGAAACGTTCCTTAAAATCCGCTCGGACGTGGTCGCTGTGACGATCTATGACGAGGCGGGGTACCTCATGAACTGCTACAGCTTAGGCCACGAGGTGCGGCCGGTCGTGCGGGAAAATCTGTCCTTTGACCGGACGATGCTGGATGTATACGCAGACGGCTATGTCTCCGCGCCGCACGTGATGTCGCTTTTTGAGGGGTACTATCCATGGGTCGTAACGATCATCCGCCCGGTGGACGCGGGCAAGTGGGAAAAATGGGTGGCGGTCGACATCAGCTGCACGAACATTTCCTCCTATATTAACGGCATCGGCATCGGCCAGCGGGGCTACTGCTTTCTCGAGGACACGAACGGAAACATCGTCTACCACCCCCAGCAGCAGCTGATTTATTCCGACCTCAAGCAGGAGAATACCGCGCTGATTTCGAACCTCGACGACGGCAGCCACGTGATCGGCACGATGATCTACACCGTGCAGACGCTTGCAAGCGGCAGCTGGCGCGTGGTGGGCGTAAGCTTTGTGCAGGAGATCATTACGGATAACCTCCGCGAGATCGCACAGCTTCTGGCGCTGGCGGCCATTGCGATCGTCGCGGCGACGCTGGCGGTGAGCTTTCTGTTTTCAAGAGTTCTTTCCCGGCCGATTCATGACCTGATTTCTGCGATGGCGCAGTTTGAGAAAAACGCGGACAACTTCGTCTATGAGCCGGTCTCCGGCGTGCGCGAGGTGCAGAATCTGTCTTCCTCATTTGCGCACATGGTGCGGAAGATCCAGCAGCTGATGGCGACCGTGCGCGCCGAAGAGGTGAACCTCCGCAAAACGGAGCTCAGAGCCCTGCAGGCGCAGATCAACCCGCATTTCCTCTACAACACGCTCGACTCCATTTCGTGGATGTGCGAGCGGGGGAAGAACCAGGAAGCGGTCGTGATGGTAAACGCGCTGGCGCAGCTGTTCCGCATCAGCATCAGCAAGGGCCATGAGCTCATCCCCATCCGAAGTGAGGTGCAGCACGCGAAGAGCTACCTGCAAATTCAGTCCGTGCGCTACAAGGATCAGTTTTCTTATCGCTTCGAGGTTGACGAGAGCTGCCTTGATTATCTCTGCAACAAGATTACCCTCCAGCCGATCATTGAAAACGCAATCTACCACGGCATCAACGGCCTGGTCGACGAGGGTGAGATCGTCATCCGCATCGAGTCGCAGGGGGATGATATTCTGGCGACCGTCGAGGATAACGGCGTTGGCATGGAGAAAGAGCAGATTGACGCGATTTTCCGCCGCAGCGACTCCAAATCCGGCATCGGCATCAAAAACGTCAACGACCGGCTCAAAATCTGGTTCGGCGAGGCCTACGGCATCACCATCGAGAGTGTCCCCGACGAGGGAACGCGCGTCATCGTGCGCATGCCGAAGAAGCAGAAGGAGTGAGACGATGAAAAAACGAATACTGCCGCTTGTTCTCGCGCTCCTGTTGGCCGCGTCTCTGACCGGGTGCGCCGGACGGACGGTTTCCGGCGAGCCGTATAAAATGTATATGATTGTCAAATCGACCACGACGGAGTTCTGGAAATCTGTCTTCGCGGGCGCGAACGCGGCAAAGTCCGAATATAACGTCGATCTGACCGTGCTTGGCCCGGAAACGGAAGAGGACTACGAGACGCAGAACGAATACATCCGGCAGGCCATCCGCGATGGCGCGGATGCGATTGTCTTTTCCGCCATCAGCTACACGAAAAACGCGCAGGCCATCAACGACGCGGCGAGCGCGGGCATCAAGGTCGTCGTCATCGACTCAGACGTGAACTCTGATGGCGTGGTTGCGCGCATCGGAACGGACAACGTGCAGGCAGGAAAAATGTGCGCAAAGGCGGCGCTCGAGACGGATTTAGAATCCATCGTGGTCGGTATTGTAAACTGCGATGTGGAGACGCAGAACGGGCAGGAGCGCGAGCAGGGCTTCCGGGCAGGACTGTCGGGCGATGCGCGCGTGCAGGAGATTTACACTGTAAACGTGCCGACGGACGCGGAGCTTGCCAGACAGGCAGCGCGGGGACTTTTATTGGAGCACCCGGATATCAACGTGCTGGCGGGGTTCAACGAGCCGCTTGCGGTCGGAACGGCGCTGGCTGTCGACGAGCTGAAGCTTGGAGAGCGGGTGATTGAAATCGCGTTCGATACGAACCCCATCTGTGTCGAGCTTTTGCAGAAGGGCACGGTGTCGGCGCTGATCGTTCAGAATCCGTACGCAATGGGGTACCTCGGCGTGGAAAAAGCGTGGCAGAGTCTACAGGGCCAGCGCTTTGACGCAAATACGCTCATCAACACCACAACGACCACTATTACGCGAGATACGATGTTTACGATCGAGAGCCAGAAGGCGATTTTTTCGTTCGGATAAAGAAGATTTCAGATAGTGACCGTGAGATGCGGACAGTTGGCCGCGCCTCAGTCTTCTGCGTTTCTTGGGAAAAGAAGGGACGAATTCGACAATTTCGAACCAATTAGAATGAACTGGATGCAAAACGATGAAATGCTGTGAAAAATGCACAAAATGCTGCATCCGTTTTCGGCACGCGAAAAATTTTTCAGAAAAATGAAGTTCAAAATTCGATATACGGACGCGGACACGCCTGCTACAATAAGTGTGTACTTGAGGTGCGGGCAAACCGCGCCGGACGGTAAAATTTATGAATGGAGGATTTTTCCGAGATGAAAAAGATCATTGCTTTGCTTCTTGCGCTGACCATGGTATTTGCTCTGGCGGCATGCGCCAAGCAGACCACCGAAACCCCGGCTACGGAGACCACGACGACTCCGGAGACCACCACGACCGAAGAAAACACCACCACTGAAGAGACCCCGGCTGCTGAGACGACCGAGGCTGCCGACCTGAAGGTTGGCGTGTTCTACTACACGTTCGCTGATACCTACATCTCCAGCGTCCGTACCGCACTCGACGCGCAGCTCGATTCTCTGGGCGTTGCCTATCAGAACTTCGACGGCAACAACAACCAGACCACCCAGAACGAGCAGATCCAGACCGCGCTGACCGACGGCTACAACCTGCTGATCGTCAACATGGTCACCTCCGGTTCTCCCGACGTTGCCAACGAGATCATCTCCATGGCAAACGGCACCCCCGTTATCTTCTTCAACCGCGCCATCGAGGCTGACGGCAACGAGGGCACCGTCCTCAACGCGAACGCTACCATCAGCTTCATCGGCACCGACGCTCCCGAAGCAGGCCACCTGCAGGGCAAGATGGTCGGCGAATATCTGCTGGCCAACTGGGACACCGTTGATCTCAACGGCGACGGCAAGATCAGCTACGCGATGTTCAAGGGTGACGAGGCCAACGTTGAGGCCATCTACCGCACCCAGTTCGGTGTTGAGGATGCCAACGTGGTTCTGACCGAGGCTGGCAAGCCCGAGCTCGAGTACTTCGACGCTTCCAACACCTCCAAGTATCAGGTCGACCTCGGCGGCGCATGGTCCGCACAGGCTGCTCTGGACTACATGAACACCAACCTTTCGCAGTACAATGAGGCCAACGGTAACATGATCGAGCTCATTATCTGCAACAACGACAACATGGCAGAAGGCGCCATCTCCGCTCTGGAGACCGCTGGCTACAACACCGGCGCTGAAGGCTCCAAGACCATCCCCGTCTTTGGTGTTGACGCGACCGACGCTGCCAAGGAACTCATCGCTGCCGGCAAGATGACCGGTACCGTCAAGCAGGACGCCGAGGGCATGGCTGTTGCGATTGCTTCCGTCGTCAAGGCTACCGGCGAAGGTACGTCCATGGCTGACGCTGTCTCCGCTACCTCTGCGACCAACCCCGACATGTACACGATCGCTGACGGCATTGCCAACAAGCTGTTCGTTGCATACGCTGCTTACACCGCAGAATAATTCGAAATCGGAACCTGATTCGGGGCGGCTGCTGCTTTCGGCAGCAGCCGCCCTTTGCTTGACAGGCGCGCGTCGGAGCCGCCTGAACGGGTCAGCTGGACCCGGAACGCAATCCGAAGTTAAGGAGGGGAATTTGGATGGAGCAAACCGTACTGCTTCAGATGAAAGACATTACAAAGAACTTCCCCGGCGTCAGGGCGCTCGATAAGGTCAGCCTGGAGGTCAAGGCCGGAACGGTTCACGCGTTGATGGGCGAAAACGGCGCCGGCAAGTCGACACTGATGAAATGCCTGTTCGGCATTTACAACAAGGACAGCGGCCATATCTATCTCGAAGGCCGGGAAATCAATTTTTCCAGCAGCAAGGAGGCGCTGAACAACGGCGTCGCCATGGTGCACCAGGAGCTCAATCAGGCGCTCAAGCGCTCGGTCATGGACAACCTCTGGCTGGGCAGATACCCGAAAACAGCCGGTTTCGTGGTCAACGAAAAGAAAATGTACCACGATACCGTTGAAATCTTCAACGAGCTCGGCATTGATGTCGATCCGCACCGGATCATGAGCACAATGCCGGTTTCGCAGCGTCAAATGGTGGAAATTGCGAAGGCGGTTTCCTATCACTCGAAAATTATTGTATTTGATGAGCCGACGTCGTCGCTGACGGAGGAAGAGGTGGAGCATCTGTTCCGCATCATCAACATGCTCCGCGATCGCGGTCTTGGCATCATCTACATTTCTCATAAAATGGCGGAGATCAAGCGCATCTCCGATGAAATCACCATCATGCGCGACGGCCAGCATATCGCAACGAAGCCTGCTGCAGAGCTGGAGATGAACGACATCATCCGCCTGATGGTCGGCCGTGAGCTGGGCAACCAGTTCCCGGAGAAGACGAACAAACCGGGTGAGACCTATCTCGAGGTCAAGAATCTTTCCGGCATGTATAACCAGCTGCACGACGTGTCCTTTACGGCGCGGCGCGGCGAGATTCTGGGTCTGGCCGGTCTGGACGGCAGCGGCCGGACGGAGACGCTGGAGACGATTTTCGGCGTGGCTACGCGTAAAACCGGAACGATTTTGCTGGGCGGCAAGGAATGCAAGAACAAAAAACCGCGCCAGTCGATTAAGAACCGCTTCGCGCTTCTGACCGAGGAGCGCCGCGCGACCGGTATTTTCTCGATCCTGAACATCCGGGAAAACACGGTCATCTCCAGCCTCAACAAGCATAAGCGCTTCGGCTTTGTGCTGAGCTCGAAGTCCATGAAGGCCGATACCCAGTGGTCGATCGATGCGATGCACACGAAGACACCCTCGCAGGAAACCAAGATCCGTGCGCTCTCCGGCGGCAACCAGCAGAAGGTCATCATTGGCCGCTGGCTTCTGACGGACCCGGAGGTTTTGCTGCTCGACGAGCCGACGCGCGGCATTGATGTTGGTGCGAAATATGAAATTTATCAGCTGATCCTCGACCTTGCGAACCGAGGCAAGACGGTTCTGATGGTTTCGTCTGAAATGCCGGAGCTGCTCGGCGTGTGCGACCGGATTCTGGTCATGTCCGGCGGACAGCTTGCTGGTGAGGTGGACGCGAAAACCGCGACGCAGGAAGATATCATGCGCCTTGCGGCCAAGTATGTATAAACAGGAGGTCAAACTATGGCAAATCCTTTGAAAAACATGCAGCGGACAAGAGAAGAATACAGAAGCATGGATCGGCTGGATCGCCGCCGCTTCTGGAGTGACAGCATTCTCAATAACGCGCTGTACATCCTGATGTTCGTCTTTGTCGTCTATACTGCAATCAAGAACAAAAACTTCTTAGCCCCGGGTTCGATTGTTAATATTCTCTCCCTCGTCGCGGCCTCTCTTCCGATGGCGCTCGGTATTGCGGGCTGTATCGTCCTGACCGGCACCGACCTTTCCGGTGGCCGTGTGGTCGGCCTGACCTCCGCAATTGCGGGCGCTCTTTTGCAGGACCGCACAATCTCGAGAAAGTTCTTCTCAAGTCTGCCGGAGATCACCGGCGGCTGGATTCTGCTGACGATTCTGTGCGTCGTGCTCATCGGCGCGATCATCGGCATGGTCAACGGCTTCTTCGTTGCGAAGTTCAGCCTGCATCCGTTCATCGTCACGCTGGCAACGCAGCTGATCACCTACGGCTTGATCCTGATTTTCTTCATGCTCAACGAGAACAACGGCCAGCCGGTTTCCGGCCTGTCTCAGGAGTATAAGAATGTCATCTCCGCGCCGATGATTCAGTTCACGACCAAGTCCGGCGCGCCGATTTCCATCCCGTGGTATGTTTTGTACGCGGCCATCTTCGTATTCATCATGTGGTTCATCTGGAACAAGACCGCGTTCGGCAAGAACATGTTTGCCGTCGGCTCCAACGCCGATGCGGCACGTGTTTCCGGCGTCAATGTGTTCTGGACGACCGTTCTGGTCCATACGCTTGCGGGCGCGATGTACGGCGTGACCGGCTTTATTGAGGGCGCGCGTATCAGCTCCATCACACAGTCGGCCGGCCTCAACTACGAGTGCGACGCCATCGCGGCGTGCGTTATCGGCGGCGTTTCGTTCGTCGGCGGCACCGGCAAGATCAGCGGCATTGTTCTCGGCGTGTTCATCCTGCGTATCATCTTCGTTGCGCTGTCCATGCTCGGCATCAATGCGAACATGCAGTACATCATCAAGGGCGCAATCATTCTCGCGGCCTGCTCGCTGGATATGCGGAAATATCTGGTCAGAAAATAATCGCAGTTTTTTGGAGGGAGATGCCTGCATCTCCCTCATTTTTTGCGCATCTTTGCTTCCGGTTTACTTTTTGGGGCAAAGCCGCTATAATGGAGGCGAAGAAACGAAAGCGGAAAAGAGAGAACGAGATGGCTGACGTTGGAATTCTATTTCAGAAAATGCTGGTGCTGCTACTCATGATGAGTGTTGGCTTTCTTGCGGGAAAGACGGGGATCATGACGCAGCAGAGCAATCACTGCCTGTCGGTGCTCATCAACAAGGTGACCATGCCGTGCATGCTGCTGCATGCGTCGGTCAGCGGCGAACGCGTGCTGGGAAATGGTGACGTGCTGCTTTTGACAGGGCTCTATTTTGCGGGCTTCGCGCTTCTCATTGCGCTGGCAAGGCTCTACCGGCTGGCGCTGCATCCGGCGCGGGAGGACGGCGGCGTGTATGAGCTGCTGATGATCTTTCCAAACAGCGCGTTTATCGGCATTCCGGTCGCAGCGGCGATTTATGGCTCTACGGCGGTGTTTGGAATTTCTCTTCTGAATCTGCCGTTTTACGTTGCGCTCTATTGCTACGGTGTCAGTCTGATTCAGGGCGTTCCGATGGGGAAGGTCGATCTCAAGCAGATTTTCTCGCCGCTGATGATCACGTCGATCCTTGGTCTGGCGCTCTATCTCTGCAACATCCGCCTGCCGGACCTTCTGGCAGAGCCGATGCAGACCATTGGCCAGATTTCAACGCCCGGCGCGATGATGCTCATCGGCTCTACGCTGGCGGATGTGCCGCTCAAAAAAGCAGTATGCAATTGGCGGATGCTTCTTCTGGCGGCGGGAAGGCTGCTTCTTGCGCCGGTTGCGGTGCATCTGGTGTTCTCGCTTTTCGTACACGACGAGATGCTGCTGGGGCTTGTGACGCTGATTGCGGCGATGCCGTCGGCATCCTTTGTGAGCCTGCTTGCGGCAGAGTATGAGAAAAACGAAGTGCTGGCGGCGGAAGGTGTATTTTTGACGACGATCCTTTCGGTCGTGACGATCCCGCTGATGACGATGCTGTTGCTGTAAAAATTGGCGCTGGCGGATGCTGCATGCAATTTTTACGGAATCTTTACGCAAAGGGATGTTAAAATCTATATATCTTGCAGGATTTTTTTCAGAACTTGCCCGGGAAACATTGCAAAAGCTGAAAATATCTGCTATATTATTTTCGGCATGAGTTCATATGATGGGGGATATACTATGAATACGCAGCATCTGCAATATCTGATTGAAATAGAACGAACCCGCTCTGTTTCCCAGGCAGCGGAAAATCTGTTCATCGGCCAGCCGAACCTCAGCCGTATTCTCCACGAGATGGAAGCAAACCTTGGCTTCAAAATTTTTGAGCGGACCAGCAAGGGCGTTCGCTCGACCGAGCGCGGCGCGATTTTTTTGCAGCACGCCAAGAGCATCATCCGCGAGCTCGAGCGCATCGATGCGCTGGGACCGCGCCACCCGGTAGAAAACCGGCTCCGCATCTGCATCCCGCGAGCGGCGTTCATCCTTGATCTGACGGCGGACTATCTCAACACGCTGCCGACCGACCAGAATCTCGATTCGGTGGTGCGCGAGTGTCATGCGCGGCAGGCAATCGAAATGCTGGAAAACGGCGAGGTCGAGGTCGGCATCATCCGCTTCCGCAGCGAATACCGTGATTATTTTGAAGAGCAGAGCGTCTCGCGCGGCTTCGGATTCCAGATTCTCAGCCGCTACCGCTATCAGCTGCTGCTGCCGCAGACGCACGAGCTGGCAGACAAGCAGCTCATCACGGGGCAGGATTTGGCGGGGCTTCCCGAGATTGTCCACGGCGATACGTTCCGAAAAGGGCCGAAGGTGGAAGAAGGCCTGCGGCGGAAGATTTACACGGTTGACCGCCTGGCGCAGCTGCGGCTTCTGGAGACAATTCCGGGCGCTTACATGTGGTGCGCGCCGATTCCGGACCGGTGCCTTGCGCGCTGGAGCCTTGTACAGAAGCCGAGCAACATCAACCAGACCGTCTACCATGACGCGCTGGTCTACCAGCTGCAATACGATATGACGCAGATTGAACGCGGCTTTGTCGAGTTTGTGCAGCAGCGGTATCAGAAATAAGCATATCCGGCGTTTTTTTCGATGGAAACGGATGCCTGATACAAAATATGGGTTATATAAAAACTGACATAGTGGGAATGAAAAATACATTTCCCTTCTATGTCAGTTTTCGTTATAATTCAGTATGAAAAAACCGATATAAATTTATCGGTAAATAGAGAACGATTAAAAAGGACGGGATCGATTATGAGTAAGATTACTGTGATTGGCGCGGGCAGCGTCGGCGCGACCATTGCCAACGACCTGATGATTCAGGGTACGGCTTCCGAGATCGTGCTGGTCGACATCAACAAGCAGAAGGCGTTCGGCGAGGCGCTGGACATCTATCAGGGCGCGCCGTTCTGTTCTCCCGCCATCGTCCGTTCGGGCGACTATGAGGCGGCGGCAAACTCCGACATCGTGATCATCACCTCCGGCCTTCCGAGAAAGCCCGGCCAGACCCGGCTGGAGCTTGCGCAGGTGAACGTCAACATCCTCAAGGACATCACCCCGCAGATTGTGCGCGTCGCGCCGAAGGCCATCTATATCATCGTTTCGAATCCCGTCGACGTGCTGACCTACGTGTTCCACAAAATTTCCGGGCTTCCAGAGCACCAGATCATCGGCTCGGGCACGATTCTTGACACCAGCCGCCTCCAGTCCGCGCTTGCCAAGCGCTTTTTCATCAGTCCGAAGAATGTGCACGCGCACGTCTACGGTGAGCATGGCGATTCTTCGTTCGTGCCCTGGTCGCTGGTGCACATCGCGAACAACCACGTGAACGTCTACAAGGATTCGTCTCCGGACCGCGAGCGCATTACCTGGAAGGGGGAAGCGGAGTATGAGGCCATCGAGCAGTTCGTCAAGACCTCCGGCGGACAGGTCATCAAAGCCAAGGGCGCGACGTTCTACGCGGTCGCAATGTCGGTCTGCCACCTGTGCAAGTGCGTCATGAGCACAGCAGGTACGGCGCTCACGGTCTCTACGATGATGCACGGCGAGTATGGCGTAGAGGATGTGTGCCTTTCGACGCTGGCGCTGGTCGATACCACAGGTGTGCGCGGCAAGATCATGAACCATCTGACGGACGAAGAGGTTTCGAAGCTGCAAAACAGCGCGAACAAGCTCAAGGAAGTCATCAGCCAGATCACGTACTGAGGAGGCGCTTGCATGGACTACCGCATTGAACACGATTCCATGGGCGAGGTCAAGGTCCCGGCGGACAAATACTGGGGCGCGCAGACCGAGCGCAGCCACGAAAACTTCCCCATCGGTGTAGGTCTTGAGACTATGCCGCGCGAGATCACAAGGGCCTTTGGCGTCTTGAAGCTGGCCGCGGCCAGAGCCAACCATGCACTGAAACCCGAAAAAATGACGGACGAGAAGCTGGCGGCCATTGAGCAGGCGGCGACCGAGGTCATGGAGGGAAAGCTTTTTGCGCATTTCCCCCTTGTTGTCTGGCAGACCGGTTCCGGCACACAGTCGAACATGAATGCCAACGAGGTCATCGCCAACCGCGGCAACGAAATCGCAGGCAAAAAGCTTCTGCACCCGAACGACGATATCAACATGTCTCAGTCGTCCAACGACACGTTCCCGACCGCGATGCACATTGCGGCGGTGGAAGCCATCGAAGAGCAGGTTCTGCCTGCCGTCGACAAGCTGACGGCGACGCTTCGAAGGCTCGAGGCGGAAAACGAGGGCGTGGTAAAGTCCGGCCGGACGCATTTGCAGGACGCAACGCCGATCAAATTCTCGCAGGAAATCTCCGGTTGGAGAAGTTCGCTTGAAAAAGACCGGCAGATGCTGCTTTTGTCGCTCGACGGTCTGCGTGAGCTCGCGCTGGGCGGTACGGCCGTCGGCACGGGACTCAACGCCCCCAAGGGCTTTGATGTGAAGGTTGCGCAGGAGATCTCCAACATTACGGGCCGGGACTTCCGCACGGCGGAAAATAAGTTCCACGCGCTGACCTCGAAGGACGAGCTGGTCTTTGCGCACGGCGCGCTCAAGGCCTTAGCGGCGGATATGATGAAGATCGCAAACGACGTGCGCTGGCTGGCCTCCGGGCCGAGAGACGGCCTCGGTGAGATTTTTATCCCCGAAAACGAGCCGGGCTCCTCCATCATGCCGGGCAAGGTCAACCCCACGCAGTGCGAGGCGGTGACGATGGTCGCCGTGCAGGTGATGGGCAACGATGTGGCCGTGTCGATGGCGGCCTCACAGGGCAATTTCGAGCTCAACGTCTTCATGCCGGTCTGCATCTATAATTTCCTGCAATCCGCGCGGCTGCTTTCCGAGGCCATTGTGTCCTTCAACGACCGCTGCGCCTGCGGCATTACGGCAAATCGCGAGAAGATGGCGCATAATCTTCACAACTCGCTCATGCTCGTCACCGCGCTCAACCCCTACATCGGCTACGAAAACGCCGCCAAGACGGCGAAAAAGGCCTACAAGGAGAATATCTCGCTCAAAGAGGCCTGCGTGGCGCTGGGCTTTTTGACGGCTGAAAAATTTGACGAGGTATTCCACCCGGAGAACATGGTATAAACCGGAGGCTGACATATGAAATTTCCATACTTCCCCGGCTGCACGCTCAAGACAAAGGGCGTGCGGCTGGATACGTGCGCCAGAAAGGCGGCGCTGGCACTCGGATTTACGCTCGAAGAGCTTCCCGAGTGGCAGTGCTGCGGCGCAGTGTACCCGATGGCGCGCGATGAGATTGCGACAAGGCTATCTTCCGTGCGCGCGCTCGTGGCCGCAAGAGAGGCGGGAGAGCCCCTTGTAACGCTGTGCTCGGCATGTCATCACGTCATCAAGCGCGTAAACGGCGACATGAAAAACGACGCGGATATCCGCGCGAAGGTCAACAATTACTTAAAGCTCGAAACCCCCTACGAGGGCGAAACCGAGGTGCTGCATTACCTGGAGGTGCTGCGGGACAAAATCGGCTGGGAGAATGTCAAAGCCGCGGTCAAAAGACCTCTCACGGGGATGAAGATCGGCGCGTATTACGGATGTCTTCTACTTCGACCGAGCCGGGAGATGTGCTTTGACGACCCGGAAAATCCGACCATTTTGGAGGACTTCATCCGCGCCATCGGCGCAGAGCCGGTCTACTATGGGCTTCGCAACGAGTGCTGCGGCGGCTACACAACGATTGAGAACCGGCAGTATGCCCACAAACAGGCGCAGAGAATTGCAGATAATGCAAAGACGGCGAGCGCGGAATGCCTGATTACAGCATGTCCCCTGTGCCTTTACAATCTGACGCAGAATACGGACGGCGGGCTTCCGGTCCGGTATTTTACAGAGCTTCTGGCGCAGGCGCTCGGTGTAGAGGAGGCGTGAGATGGAACAGAATATGATGGATACCATTGCGCGCATCTCCGGCGTGAACCCGAGGAAATGCATGCGCTGCGGAAAATGCACGGCCTCCTGTCCTGCGTTCGACGAGATGGAGTACCACCCGCACCAGTTTGTCTCCATGGTCGAAAACGGCCGAATTGATGAGCTTTTGGCCTCCCGGGGCATTTACACGTGCCTGAGCTGTTTTGCCTGCGTGGAGCGGTGCCCGAGAAACGTCGAGCCCGCGAAGCTCATCGAGGCCGTCCGGCTGGCGGTGATCCGCAAGCAGGGCGAAAATCACCTGCATGCGGAGCAAATTCCGGCCATGCTGGACGACGAGCTGCCGCAGCAGGCGATCGTGAGCGCGTTCCGGAAATACAAGCGGTAAAGGAGGGAGAACATGCAGAAAATTGGTGTATTTGTCTGCCACTGCGGCACGAACATTGCTGCGACGGTGGACGTTGAAACGGTTGCGAAAACGCTTGGGAAAGAGCCAGGTGTGGTGTTTGCAACCGACTATCCCTACATGTGCTCCCAGACCGGCCAGCAGATGATTCAGGATAAAATTCACGAGCTGGGGCTCACAGGCGTGGTCATCTGTTCTTGCTCGCCCCGGATGCATGAGCAGACGTTCCGCAAGGCCTGCCACAAGGCGGGGCTCAACGACTACATGGTTGAGATTGCGAACATCCGCGAGCAGTGCTCCTGGATCCATAAGGACAAGCAGGAAGCGACGGAAAAGGCGATTATTTTGGGCAGAGCCGCGATTGCAAAGGTCCAGCTGAACGCGCCGCTTACCGCCGGAACCAGCCCTGTTACGAAGCGGGCGCTTGTCATCGGCGGCGGCATTGCGGGCATTCAGACGGCGCTCGATATCGCGGAGGCCGGGTTTGAGGTCGATATCGTCGAAAAGCAGCCGACCATCGGCGGCAAAATGACGCAGATCGATAAAACCTTCCCGACTTTAGATTGCGCGGCGTGCATTCTGACCCCAAAAATGGTCGACTGCGCGCAGAACGAAAAAATCCACATCTACGCCTACTCGGAGGTCGAACAGGTGGGCGGCTTTGTCGGCAATTTCCACGTGAAGATCCGCCGCAAGGCCCGGTTTGTAAACGAGGATGTTTGCACCGGCTGCGGCGCGTGCACGGAAAAGTGTCCGCAGAAAAAGGTACCGAATGCGTTTAACCTCGGGTTAGATACCCGGCGCGCCATTTACATCCCCTTTGCGCAGGCGGTGCCGAAGGTTGCGACGATCGACCCGGACTACTGCAACATGCTCAAAAACGGCAAGTGCGGCGTGTGCGCCAAGGTCTGCACGGCGGGCGCGATTGATTATAAGCAGAAGGATACCATCATCGAGCGCGAATACGGCGCGATCGTCGCCGCGACGGGCTTTAACCCCATTGATCTTTCGCAGTTCGACGAGTTCGCTTACTCGAAGAGCCCGGACGTTGTTTCGAGTCTGGAGTTTGAGCGTCTCATGAACGCGGCAGGCCCCACGGGCGGAACGCTTCTTCGTCCGTCTGACGGCGCGCACCCGAAGACCATCGTCTTTGTCCAGTGCGTGGGCTCGCGGTGCGAGGACGCGCAGAAGGGCAAGAGCTATTGCTCCAAAATCTGCTGCATGTATACGGCAAAGCACGCCATGCTCTGCCGCGAAAAATATCCCGATACGGACGTGTACGTGTTCTACATCGACGTGCGCACCCCCGGCAAGAACTTCGATGAGTTCTATCGCCGCGCGGTCGAAGAATACGGCGTGCATTACATCAAGGGCATGGTAGGGAAAGTTGTGCCAGAAAACGGAAAGCTCAAGGTGCAGGCTTCTGACCTTCTTGATAACCGGCAGCTGCACATTGACGCGGACATGGTCGTCCTCGCGGCGGCGATTGAGCCCGATAAATCTGCGCGCTCGGTCGCGACGATGCTGACGGCCTCCATGGATACGAACGACTTCTTTACGGAAGCGCACCCGAAGCTCCGTCCGGTCGAAAGCCCGACGGCGGGTGTGTTCCTCTCCGGCACGTGTCAGGGCCCGAAGGATATCCCCGAGACGGTCGCGCAGGCCTCCGCGGCGGCGGCAAAGGTCATTGGTCTTCTCTGCAAGGACAGCCTGACCTGTAACCCGTGCGTGGCTGAGCCGAACGAACTCATGTGCAACGGCTGCTCGAACTGCGAAAAGGTCTGTCCCTACGGCGCAATTACATACATCGACAAGGAGTTCCGGGGCCCAAACCGCACGACGCTCATTCGCCGCGTGGCGCAGGTGAACCCGGCAGTCTGTCAGGGCTGCGGCGCGTGCACCGTGGCGTGCATGTCCGGCGCGATGGACCTCAAGGGCTTTTCCAACAAACAGATCATGGCGGAGGTGGATGCGATATGCAGGTAACATGGAAACCGACGATTGTGGCGTTCTGCTGCAACTGGTGCTCCTACGCGGGCGCGGATCTGTCCGGTACGAACCGGCTGCAATACCCCGCCAATGTCAAAATCATCCGCATTCCGTGCTCGTGCCGCCTGAACCCGATGTTCATTCTCCGCGCATTTCAAAAAGGCGCGGACGGCGTGATCCTCTGCGGCTGTCATCCCGGCGACTGCCACTATACGACCGGCAACTACTACGCCCGGCGGCGCATGACGCTGCTATTCTCGATGCTCGACTTCCTCGGCATTGAAAAGGGGCGCACGCGTGTTGAATGGGTCTCGGCGGCGGAGGGCGCGAAGTTTGCCGCGACGATGAACGAATTTGTCAAAACCATCACGGAGCTGGGCGAGAACCGCAGATTGGAGGACCTCAGATGCAAGGAGTAAAGGAGAAAGCCTTAGAGCTGCTGGCATCCGGGAAGGCGCAGCGGGTGCTCGGCTGGAAGACGGGCGAGTTTTTCTACGATCTGACTCCCGGCGTATTTGAAAGCGCGGAGGAGGTCGAGCGGGAATTTGAGTACGGCGTGTTCGCGGGTGCGAATCTCTCCAAGTACTGCATCGCCGAGAGCAAAAAAGACGGCGTGACGGCGGTATTTTTAAAGCCGTGCGATACATACTCTTTTGTCCAGCTCTTGAAGGAATATAAAGTCAAGCGGGAAAAGTTTTATATCGTTGGCGTACAGTGCGACGGCATGTGCGATATGGAGGCCATCCGCGCACACGGCATTTCCGGTGCGACCGCAGTCTCGGAAGACGGCGATACCTTAAAAATTTCCACGATCTACGGCGAAGAGACGATGAAAAAGGCGGACGCGCTGCTTCTCAAGTGCAAGACCTGCAAGAGTAAAAAGCTCGTGATCTTCGACGAGCTGCTGGGCGAGCAGGGGGAAGACTGTCCCGAGAGTCATCGGTTTGATGAGGTCGAGCGGCTGGAAGCAATGAGCCCCGAAGAGCGGTTCTCGTTCTGGCGCGGGGAGCTCTCGCGCTGCATCCGCTGCAACGCCTGCCGGAACGTCTGTCCCGCCTGCACGTGCGAGACGTGCGTGTTTGACAATCATAATCTTGGAACCGACAACAAGGCGGCGGCCAGCGACTTCGAGGAGAACTTCTTCCACATCATCCGGGCATTCCACGTGACCTCCCGCTGCACGGACTGCGGCGAGTGCTCGCGCGTCTGTCCGCAGCATATCCCGCTGCATCTTCTCAACCGCAAGTTCATCAAGGACACGAACGAGCTCTACGGCACGTATCAGGCTGGCGCAGACTTAGAGTCCCGGCCGCCTCTGATGGACTTCCGCAAGGACGACTGCGAGCCGTCTGTGGTCTATGAGAGAGGGGGCGCGAAGGGATGAAGAAGCTTGCTTTGAAAGAACTGGAGAGCCTCTTTGCAGCCATCGCGGCGCAGCAGACGCTCTATCTGCCGCAGGACGACGCGGCCGGTCAGGCGCAGTTTGCTGCCTGGAAGGAGGGCGCGGCGCTCTCCAAGCGGCTCAATACCGCGCGCTCGGCCAAGGATTTATTCTTCCCGCAGGTGGAGAACCTCGCCGGATTCAAGCGGGAAGGGAAATCTATCGAAATTTTTGAGACGCGCGAAGACGTCCAGCCGTTCACGGTCTTTGGCGTGCGTGCGTGCGACGCGAGAAGCTTTGAAATTCTCGATAAGGTATTTCTGAAAGAGCCGGTCGACACGTTCTACGCTTCCCGGCGCGAGATGGGAACCGTTATCACGCTCGCCTGCACGAAGCCGGACGAGACCTGCTTCTGCCGGAGCTTCGGCATCGACCCTGCCGATCCTGCGGGCGACGTGTCGTGCTGGATGGATGAAGAAAACCTTTACTGGAAGGCCAATACCGCGAAGGGTGAGACGCTCACAAGTGAGCTTCCCATGCTTGAAGACGGCGGTGAGGAAGCTGTGAAGGCCCAGCAGGAAGAGCTGCATGTAATTTTAGAAAAACTGCCGCTGGCCCAGCTCGATTTGAGCAAGGTCGGGGCAGGAAAAACCGAAGCGCTGTTTAACCGGCCGGAGTGGAAGAGCCTGTCTGAAAGCTGCCTTGGCTGCGGTACCTGCACGTTCGTGTGCCCGACCTGCCAATGCTACGATGTGCAGGAGTTCAATACCGGCAAAACCGTCCGGCGCTTCCGCTGCTGGGACAGCTGCATGTACTCCGACTTTACCAAAATGTCGGCCGGTCAACCGAGACCCACGCAGCTCGAGCGCTTCCGGCAGCGTTTTATGCACAAGCTGGTCTATTTCCCGGACAATAACGACGGGCAGTTTGGCTGCGTCGGCTGCGGAAGGTGCTTGCAGAAGTGTCCGATTCATATGAACATTGTAAAGGTCATCAAAACGATGGGAGGCGGCGACGATGCGAAATGACCCTTTGATTCCGAAGCTTGCCGTTGTGACAGATATCCGCGTCGACACGCCGGACGTGAAAACCTTCCGCGTGGTGGGATTAAGCGGCAAAAAGCCCTTCGAGCACATCCCCGGCCAGTGCGCGATGCTGTCTGTTCCCGGCGTGGGCGAGGCGCTGTTTTCCATCACCTCGAGCCCCACGGAGGAGGCGTTTGTTGAGTTCTCCATCAAAAAGTGCGGCTGCGTCACAAACTGGCTCCACGACATGGAGCCGGGACAGGAGATTACGATCCGCGGCCCCTACGGAAACGGCTTTCCCGTCGATACCGCGTTCGCGGGCAAGGATCTGCTGTTCATCGCGGGCGGCATTGGCTTAGCCCCGCTGCACTCGGTCATCAACTACTGCCGCCATTACCGAAGCCGCTACGGCAAAATTGACATCGTCTACGGCTCTCGCTCGATGGAAGACCTTGTCGACTATCCGGAAATCGAGAATGTCTGGTGTAAAGAAGATGGCATTAACGTCCATCTGACCATCGACCGCGAGCAGCCGGAATGGAGCGGGCATGTGGGCTTCGTGCCGAACTACGTCAAGGAGCTCGGCTTTACAACCGACAAGACTGTTGTCATGTGCGGCCCCCCGATCATGATCAAGTTCACGCTCGCGGGACTCATGGAGCTCGGCTTTGCGCGCGAGCAGGTGTATACGACGATGGAGCTCAAGATGAAGTGCGCGCTCGGCAAATGCGGCCGCTGCAACATTGGAAACAAATACGTCTGCAAAGACGGCCCTGTATTCCGGTTCGATCAGCTCGATGAGTTGCCAGATGAATATTAAGGAGAATTGCAATGGAAAATATGGTAACTGTTTTTCTGTTCGGCAAAAAATATGAGGTGCCGGAGAGCCTGACGATCATGGAGGCCATGGAGTATTCCGGCTACCAGCTCGTGCGCGGCTGCGGCTGCCGCAACGGCTTCTGCGGCGCGTGCGCGACGATCTACCGCATCGCGGGCGACCGAGAGCTGAAGGCATGTCTTGCCTGCTCGACGAAGGTCGAAAACAACATGTATGTAGCGACGCTGCCGTTTTTCCCGCTCGTGAAAGAGGTCTACGACATCGAAAAAGTCAAGCCGACGCAGCAAATCATGATGCAGCTCTACCCGGAGATTTACTCCTGTGTCGGCTGCAACGCCTGCACGAAGGCCTGCACGCAGGGCCTGAACGTCATGCAGTACATCGCCTACGCGCAGCGCGGAGAATATGAAAAGTGCGCCGAAGAATCGTTTGACTGCGTGATGTGCGGCGTGTGTTCGTCGAGATGTCCCGCCGGGATCTCGCACCCGCAGGTCGCGATGCTCGCGCGCCGGCTCAACGGCAAGTATCTGGCCCCGCACTGTGAGCACTTGGACGTTCGCGTCGAAGAGATCCGCGAGGGAAAATTTGAGGCGCTGATAGAAAACCTGATGGAAAAGCCCCTGAGTGAGATCAAGGAGCTTTACAACCACCGCGAGATTGAAGCGTAAGGAGGCGGCGAGATGTATACAGACGGGAAAATTTTGGAATCCATCCGCAAAGTCGAGGCCGCGCGGGCGGAAAACGTCAAGCTGAACCCGGCGCGTATGAGCGCGGAGGAAAAGGAGGTCTTGCTCCGGACCTTCCATCCCGACTATCGCGAAAACCAGTTCACGACCCTTCGCGTCGGCGCAAACAAAGGCGGCAAGGTACCGCTCGAGCTGGCGGCTCTCTTGGAGGGCAAGCCGAGAATTGACCTTGAAAAGCCGCATCTGGAGCGCGTGGACTATGACGCGGACGTTCTGATCATCGGCGGCGGCGGCGCGGGCTGTTCGGCGGCGATCGAAGCCGACAACGCGGGCGCGAAGGTGCTGCTGGTCACAAAGCTCCGCATGGGAGACGCAAACACGATGATGGCTGAGGGCGGCATTCAGGCGGCGGACAAGCCGAACGATTCTCCTGCGCAGCATTTTCTTGACGCTTATGGTGGCGGCCATTTCGCGGCGCAGAAAGACCTTCTTTACAAGCTGGTCACCGAAGCGCCGGAGGCCATTCAGTGGTTATCCAGCCTTGGCGTAGAGTTTGATAAAGCGCAGGACGGCACGATGATCACGACCCACGGCGGCGGTACATCCAGAAAGCGCATGCACGCGGCCAAGGACTACTCTGGTGCGGAGATCATGCGCACGCTCCGCGACGAGGTTTTAAACCGCGGCATCGAGGTCGTGGACTTCACGTCGGCCATCGAGCTTCTCAAGGACGAAAACGGCCGCTGCGCGGGCGCGGTGCTCCAGAACATGGAGACGAAGGAGCTTTTGATTGCTCGGGCGAAGACTGTGATTTTAGCGACCGGCGGCGCGGGACGGCTCCACTATCAGGGCTTCCCGACGTCCAACCACTACGGCGCGACGGCAGACGGCCTGATCCTCGGCTACCGCGCTGGCGCAAAGCTTCTGTATCCGGACACGCTCCAGTACCACCCCACGGGCGCGGCCTTCCCGGCGCAGATCTACGGCGCGCTGGTGACGGAAAAGGTCCGCTCGGTCGGTGCGATGTTAATTAACGCAGAGGGCGAGGCGTTCATGAATCCCCTCGAGACGCGAGACGTGGCGGCGGCCTCCATCATAAGAGAATGCTCCGAGCGCCAGAAGGGCGTCAAGACCCCGCTGGGCGACGCAGTATGGCTCGATACGCCGATGATCGAACTCAAGGGCGGCAAGGGAACGATCGAAAAGCGAATTCCAGCGATGATGCGCATGTTTGCAAAGCACGGCATCGATATCCGCACGGAGCCGATCCTGGTCTATCCCACGCTCCACTATCAGAACGGCGGTCTGCACATTACACCGGACGGCCAGACGGATGTGGAGAACCTGTTCGCCGCGGGTGAGGTCGTGGGTGGTATCCACGGAAGAAACCGGCTCATGGGCAACAGCTTGCTCGATATCATCGTCTTTGGCCGCAATGCCGGACGGAACGCGGGCGAAAAGTCAAAATCCGTTACGGTTGGTGCTCTGACGCTTTCCCATGTGGCGGCCTTTGAGGAAGAACGAAGCGCAGCGGGCATTGAGACAGACACGCTCTCGCCGCGCCTGCTCCCGGATTATACAAGAAAGAGAGATTGAGAGTATGCAGCTTGCAGAGCTTTTAGAGGCCATGATGATCATCAGCTTTGGCATTTCGTGGCCGCTTTCCATCATCCGTTCCTACCGCAGCCGCTCGACGAAGGGCAAGAGCATCTTTTTCAGCTTTTTTATCCTGTTTGGCTATCTCTGCGGCATTACCGCAAAGCTCATCGAGCACAATCACAATCTCGCGTTCTACTTCTACATTCTGAACATCACCATGGTGACGATCGACATCTGCCTCTACTTCCGCAATCGGAAGCTGGAAAAGCAGAGCGCATAAAACCTTTGTTTCAACGCAAAAGCCTCTCTGCCGGAAAGCAGAGAGGCTTTTGCTGTGATCTGAAGCGATTTGTAGGGGCGGACGACCCTGTCCGCCCAAGGGAAGTTTCGAATTCACCGAAGAGTTCCGTGAAAACCGGATTTTTCTGCGGGCGGACAGAGTCGTCCGCCCCTACGGAGTGCGGGAGATTCGTTTATCCAAGGGGTTGATCGAAGGTATAGCCGAGGTTTTCAAGATAGGCGGCTGAGCGGACGGCGTCTTTGGTGATGGTGAAAGAATAGTAGTTGGAGAAGGAGCCGGGGCCGCCTGCAACCTGACGAGCAACATACTGATCGATTTGCGCGTCAGTCGGGGTAAGAAAGAAGGATACGTAGATAGAAGCAGAGTCAGACATCTTTGTTTCCTGTGAGAAGGAGGTGATATGCGTTTTGCCAAGCTCTGTGTCCTTGAGATCGGGAAGAATGCAGGTCGTGTAGAACTCGTACGCTTCGTCGGCGGACAGATGCCGGGGGGCGGACGCGTCTTTTGGCAGGTCTGCGCTGTAGTCCTCAATGCCGCAATAGACGAAGGCGGATTTGTCCGGGGTGAACTCCTCCGGAATGGCGCAGCGGCTGAGCACCATGGACGCAGAGTTTGTGATCGCGTCATACCGGCGGATCAGACTGTCCGGGTCATTTCGCATGGCGTCGTTGTCAGCCAGACGGTAGCGATACGGGAGCGCAGTACCGTCCTTCAGATAGTAGGTGAAGAAAACGGAGGTCGCACCGTCCGCGCCGGCTGTTTCGTTTTCCTTCCGGCGTTCGATGGCGAGCGTCTGAAAATCTGTGATAGCTGCAATATCCGACCGATCATACGCTGTTCCGAGATAGGCAAGGTCGATATAGGAGATCTCGTCCACATCGGGCACACGGGAATAGAAACCCAGAACATCATACCGCGCAGCTGTGCAGCCAAGCACAAGAACCAGGCACGCTGAACCAAAGCGCAGCCATGTTTTTGCACCGTGGAAGACGGCAACAGTTTTTTGAAGCATCATCTGCGCGATGAAATACCCCAAAAATGCGCCGATGATCAAAAACAGCAGTGTCCGGCGGAAGGCCTCGGCTCCGAACAGAGACGACTGCATCGAGGAGATCACGTAGCAGAGCACAATGGCGCAGCCGATGGTAAAGCAGTAGAGAAACACCGGGCGCAGTGGCTTTACCGCGATCACATCTCCGGAGCGCTCCATTTCGCGGCGGCGGAAGACAAGAAGCGCAAGCGCGGCAAAGACGATGCCGGCAACGGCCAGTGATGCGAGATAGCCCCAGCTGGAAAAGCAGTACCGGGAGAGATCTTCGACGCCGTCTGCCGTCTGCGGCGAAAAGACAGAAAAGCCGTAGGTCATAATGTAGGATATGGGGCTGAGCTGATAGAAGAAGGTAGCAGCGGGGCTGGTTCGGCCGCTCATACCGTAGACAAAGTCCGACAGCAGATACTGCACGGCGTAATAGATGACGGAGCTGGTAAAGTTCAAAATCACGTATACCGCAGGCATGGCGGCAGCCTGACCAATGATCATCGCCAGAAGCACTGCAAAGCCGTAGAAGCCGGTGAACGCCAGCATACTTGTTCCGAAGAAGCATGTGCAGGCGTAAAACTGCGGGTAGCCATGCAGGAGCGTGATGCAATAAGCGGTAAGGGCAGTCAGAAGATTGCCCAGCATGACCATGAGGAAGCCGACTGCAAAGTTACTGACGAACAGCGCCTCGCGCCGCACGGGTAGGCTGGCGTAGAAATACGACGCATTCGCACGGAAGAGCCATGAAAACAGCAGCCACGCCGCGAGAAGGCCGATCAGCGCCGAAAGAATCGAGCCGACCGTGCAGAAATTCAGAATGCGCTCACAAAGACGCCCAGACAGAGAGTCGTAGTATTCCGGCTGATAGACGAAGCTGATGAGATCACCGGGCAGAATAAACAGCCAGAAGACCAGATAACAGATCCAAAGCGGCATCGTCTTTCGAAGACTGCGCTTGAAGATCGCAGCATCAAAGTACGAGGTTTTTGACGTCATAGTTCACACCTCCCAGTTCGTAGATGAAAATTTCCTCTAAAGACAGCGGCAGCAGATCGCAGAGCAGGGGATTGCACTGCTGGAGTAACCCCGCAATTTCCCGCCGGTCGCCGCGGACAATGAGCGTCTGAATCCGGCCGGTCATGGATTTGTGCAGCACGTTCAGCTCCGGCGGAACCGGCCGGTCGGTGACGAGCTGGACCTTCACGATGTTCTCCTGCAAATCGGAGAGCGAGCGCTCGAGAAGCATCTTTCCTTCATGCAGCACGCCCACATGGTCGCAGACATCCTCGAGTTCCCGCAGATTGTGAGACGAGACCAGAACCGTCGTTCCCCTCGTGGCCACGTCCTCCAAAATGACGCTCCAGACCTGCTTGCGCATCACGGGGTCGAGTCCGTCGACCGGCTCGTCGAGCACGAGATAGTCCGGCTGCGTGCAGATGGCGAGCCAGAACGCCGCCTGTTTCTGCATGCCCTTGGAAAAACGGCGCAGCGGCTGACGCTGGTCGAGCTTGAAAATATCCGCGAGGGCGGTAAAGCGTTCGTCGCTGAACGCGGGGTAGAGCCCCTTATAAAAGGTCTTGAGCTCGCGGATGGTTGCCCCCGCATGGCAGCTTAAATCGTCCGGGATGCAGGCGATGCGCGCCTTCACGGGCGGATTTTCAAATACCGGCTCGCCGCCAATGAGCACTTCGCCGGAATCAGGGCGGTATACGCCCGTGATATGCCGGATGATCGTCGATTTGCCTGCGCCGTTGGGGCCAACCAGACCGTAAACAGAGCCCGTCGGGACGGTCATCGTCAGGCCGTTCAGCGCCGTGAACCCATCAAAGCGCTTGGTGAGATTTTTGACTTCAATCATGCTTCTTCCTCCTTTGCGTCCAGCTGCGCGAGCAGCTCGTCTCTCGTCGCGCCGAGCACGATAGCCTCCCGGGCAAGGGAGCGGATCTGCGCGAGGAGCTCCTGCTTTTTCTGCGCCTGCAGGGGGCTTGACTCGGCGGCAAACGAACCCTTGCCGGGGACACTGATGAGGTAGCCGGCCGCTTCAAGCTCGCGGTAGGCGCGCTGAATGGTGTTCGGGTTGATGGAAAGCGTTCCGGCCAGATCGCGCACGGACGGCAGCTTTTCACCCGGGGCAATCGCGCCGGAGAGAATCAGGCGCATGAACTCCTGCCGAATCTGCTCGTAAATCGGCCGCGGGTCGCGGTAGTCCAGATGCAGCATGGGAACCTCCCTCCTTAACTGTATTATTTGTTCTAGCACACTTATAGCACACGGAGGAATAAAAGTCAACGCCCGACAGAAAATCTTAAGAATTTCCGCCGGGCGGCGTTGCAAGGTGCTTTTGGAAAAAGGAATCGAGGATATGCATGAAGAAAGCCCCTTCGGAAGCTTGCTTCCGAAGGGGCGGGGGAGTTCTTACATGTCGAACGGCTCCATGCTGAGGACGGGGTGACCCTTCTCAGTCAGGAAGTTCAGCAGCTCTTCGGGATCGCCCGAAGCGCAGGTGGTCTCGTCAGCAACCATGTCGGCAAAGTTCTCGATGCCGTACAGGTCCTTGGCGGTCTCGTTCATCTTGTCGCGAATCTGATCCTTCAGATCCTTCGGCAGCCAGACCAGACGGCCCAGACCGCCTTCGGCCTTCAGGAACTTATGGGAGGCGATGTAGTGCTTGCCGTGGCCCATGAAGCCCGGAGTCTGCACGCCGCCGCCGGTCATGGAGGCCATTTCGGAGAAGGTCATGCCGAGCGGAGTCATGCCGGCGAATTCACGGCAGGTGATGACGACACCCATGGAGACGGGCTCGATGCCGCAGATGCACTCGAAGCAGCCGCAGGAGGTCATCGGGTCCTCGAGCAGAGAGTACAGCGTGACATGCTCCAGCGCGCCGTGGGAGTACTCGGCGACAGCCTCGTCAACGTCTTCGTAACGACCGGTGCGCTCGTCGATGCAGCGCTCCTTGGTAACGACCTGGCACGGACCCTGCGGGTCGAGCTCGTTGGTCGCCTTCGCGTCCAGCCACGACACAGCGCCGCAGAGGCCGAGACGTTCAGGGGTGACGATGCACACGTGGCTCGGGGAGAACGCCTGGCACATGATGCAGGAATAGAAGACAGGCACGGATTCGTCGGTCATGGACTTCAGGCGCTCGTCGCGCTTGTCGAAGATCTCGTTCGCGTGCTTGCGGAGCTCTGCGTTGGCCTCGTCGCCGACAACGATCTTGACCTGGCACTTATCGACAACGGTGTCGAACTCGGACTTGATCTTGGCGTACAGGACCTCGCCGATGTGGCGGAACTTGAAGCCTGCCTCGTAGTCAGCCTTGCTGATACGGATACGGATCATGTCGCGCTGACCGGTATGCATAACGCCTTCCACGCAGTTGAGGAACTGGTGAATCTTACGCTCGAAGACGGGCTCGAAGTCGGGCTGCATGGACTTGCCAGCAACCTCGACGGTGTAGCTCAGAGAAATCTTGGAGCCAGCCGGGAACTCGTCGATCTCGGGGCCGACGACCTCGATCTTGTGGTCCTCGACCTCGGAAGCTTCCTTGGTGGAAACGAGCTCGAAGCAGTCCTTACGGGAGCCGTCGATTTCGATCTGCATATCGCCCTTACGGATGATTTCGCCTTCGAATGCGGAGGAGAAGGAGACGGGGATGTCGATCTTCGTGATCTTCAGCTTGATGCCGCGCGCTTCGATGGAGGTGTCGATCCAGTCCTTGGTATCATCATAGATGATGAGGGACTTCGGAACTGCCCACATATCGTCGTGGTCGTTGGTGATGACCGGGAAGCCGAGCTTGATGGCGCCGGCGCCGCAGGCGACGGTGATGTCGGGAACGGGCTTATAGGCGTTGACAAACGCGTTGATGCGGTCGAAGGTGTACTTGTGGAAGCCGTCGCAGTCGCCGGGCTGGACGTTGCCGAAGATCATGGCAGCGCGGACGACGAGGGAGATAACGTGGCCGACAGACCAGATCTCTTCGCCGACGGGGACGACACGGACGGGGAAGCCCATGGAAAGGCCTGCCTCAACAGCCTGCTCGATGATGCCGCCGATCAGGAAGACGAAGATACCGCGGGACTGATAGCCCTTGATGGTCTCAATCGCTTCTTCAGTGGAGGGAGCGGGCCCGATGATGACGACGAAGCCGGGGATGTCGCCGGTGACCAGAGGAACACCGAGCTCACGGACTTCCGCATCGACGAAGTGGCCGTGATACGGGGTGCCTTCGTACGGAGCGTCGGTCTTGACATACTTGCAGGCCTCGATCATTTCAGCGGCGATGGCGGTGCCGACGCCGGACTGGAAGATGGAGTTGGTGCGCGGCTCGCGGAGCATCATGGCCTTCACGTCGGCCAGGGTGTCCTGCAGTTCGCCGACCGTGGTGACCTTCTTGCCGATGTAGGCATAGATACATGCCAGGCAGTACGCGGTCGAGGGCATGGCCAAGGGAGCGTCGCGGCCGACTTCAGCCACGATCTTGTTAACTTCTTCCTCGGCCTTGGCGAACATCTGGTCAGAGCCGTTGAAGACGCGTTCAAACAATGTCTTCATTGTTGTTATTCATTCCTTTCAGATTCATTCTTGGTCGATTCTTGCCTTGATGGCGCGGATTTCTTCCAGCGCCTGCGGGCTGCAATCGTAGGGAGAAAGGCCTTTGCGGTCGGCGTCGATGACGTCGGAGTTGTAGCTGATAAAGCCGAGCAGGTCGTCCGCCGGAATGCGGCTGCGGATGAACGCACGGTCGGAGTCGTCGCGGATCTTGTTGGCCACAACGCGCACCTTGGTGATGCCGATGTCCTTTGCAAGGGACTTGATGCGCTCGTAGGTCTGCACGCTTCTTGCGCCGGGCTCAATGACGACGATGAACTGATCCATCATGCTCGCCGTGCCGCGGCCGAGGTGCTCGAGACCTGCCTCCATGTCCATGATGACCACATCGTCCTTGCGGAAGACGAGGTTGGACAAAATCGCCTTGAGCATCACGTGCTCGGGGCAAACGCAGCCGGTTCCGCCGGTATCGACCGTACCCATGACGAGAAGCTTGACGCCGTTGATATCCTTGGCGAGCTTTTCGGGGAGGTCGGAGACCTCGGGGTTCAGCTTATAGAAGCTGTTCTGGTCGTTTGCGCCGGTGCGCTCCTTGGCGAGCTGCTTCATTTTGGAGACCGGGACGATGGCATTGACCTCTTCTTCGCTGAGGCCGAGCGCAAGACCCAAATTTGCATCCGGGTCAACGTCGGCGGCGAGAACGGTTCTGCCTTCGTCGGCATAAAGCCTTGCCAGTGTGGACGAGAGCGTGGTCTTGCCGACGCCGCCCTTGCCGGTAATCGCTACTTTCATATGTTAAAGACCTTCTAAACTCTAAAATGTATCAGATGCCCAGAGCCGCACGCTTGGCTTCGATGGATTCGATCATGCGGTCGCCCAGCTTTTCGATATCCTTTTCGACAACGAAGTGCGCTTCAACCCACTCCTGGCAGCCGCCTTCGGTACCCTGGAGAAGTGCGGTGATCTCGCTCGAGCCCTTGGAGTACGGATCGACGCCGAGGTAGGTTTCGATGCCGGTCGCCACGACGTAGTTGCCGATGGAGACGGCTTTTTCGGACATCCATTCCGGTGCGCAGCCGCAGAGCGGAATCTGAGAAATGTTGATGCCCCAGTCCTTCGCGAGGTCGGCAGCCAGGATCATCATACGGGAGATATCAACGCAGGAGCCCATGTGCAGGATCGGGGGAATACCGACCAGCTTGCAGACACGCTTGAGGCCCTCGCCGCAGTACTCCGCAGCTTCGAGGTTCATCAGACCTGCCTTCGCAGCAGCCTGCGCCGAGCAGCCGGAGACGATGACGATGATATCGTTCTTCAGGAGCTTCTTCATGAGCTCGATGTGCGCGGTGTCGGGGCGAACCTTGGGGTTGTTGCAGCCGACCATCGCGACAGCGCCGCGGAGAACGCCTGCCTTGACAACGTCAGCCAGAGGCTTCAGCGTGCCGAGCGCGTCAACATGGGAGTTGCAGACACCGTCGAGTTCCTTCTTGATGGCCTCGACCGAGTAGCCGACACGGGCGTTGGTCTTGAGCTGCGGAATGTTGACGAGGTCCTGGTTGCGGTTCTTGAAGTTCTCAACAGCCATCTTCACGATTGCCTTTGCGTTTTCAGCGGCAGTTTCCTCGTGGAACTCGATGTAGTCGCTGTCCGGCATACGGGCGATGGGAGAGGTGGTGACGAACTTGGTGTGGAAGCACTTGGAAAGCGGACCAAGCGCGGGGAAGATACACTGCACGTCGACGACGATGGCTTCACATGCGCCCGTCAGAACGACGTTTTCCTGCTGCAGGAAGTTACCGGCCATCGGGATACCCTGACGCATGGCAACTTCATTGCCGGTGCAGCAGACGCCCGCGATGTTGATGCCCTTTGCGCCGTTTTCCTTGGCAAGCGCGATCATTTCGGGATCCTGCGCATAGAAGACGATCATTTCGGACAAAGAGGGGTCATGGCCGTGGACAATGATGTTGACCATGTCCTTTTCCATAACACCGATGTTGGCAGTGGTGTCAACGGGCTTCGGGGTGCCGAACAGGATGTCGGAGAACTCGGTGCCCATCATGGAGCCGCCCCAGCCGTCGGACAGGCCTGCGCGCAGGGACTGCTTGATGAGTGCCTCGGGAAGAGAAGAACATCCCATATGGGTCATGTGCAGCGACTGCGAAACCTCACGGTCAATCGCGCGCGGCTCAATGCCGGCTTTGTGCCACAACTCCTGTGTGTGCTCGGGAGCACGCTTCAGGTAGCGCTGGACGCCGAAAGGCTTGCCGTATTCCATCAGGCCGACCTCGGCAACTTCGTGCGCCAGAGTGTAGATGTCCTTGCCTTCGGTTTCGATGTCCCATTCCTTTGCGATTCTCTTCAGCTTTTCGGGGTCCTTGACCTGATATGCACCGCCCTCTTTTGTCTGATACAGGGTGTGGCAGATCTGACGGCCATGGTCGGAGTGCGTTGCTGAGCCGCCGGCGGTGAAGCGCAGGTAGTTACGGCCGACGATACCGTGAACGTCGCAGCCGCAGATGCCGCGCGGAGCCTTCGGGGTGATACGGCAGGGGCCCATGGAGCAAATACGGCAGCAAGTACCGGCTTCGCCAAAGCCGCAGTGCGGCGTCTGGTTTTTCACACGCTGCTGCCAGGAATCCGCGCCAACCTTCTTGCCGGTTTCAAGCAAGGTGTTGGTCGCTTCTTCCATCTGTTCAATAGTGATTAAGCGATCCCAATCCATCGATGATGTCTCCTCCTAATTTTTATGTTCTAACGGCGTGCCCGGATTGCTGAGGTGCAAAACAGGCGCTGGGGAAAAACGGTCTGTCCGGGGAGAACAGTACCGAGCGAACAGGCAATGCCGGAAACCAGACGGCAGAGTCCGCCCATTACAGCTTAACCCTATTCTAACAAGTTGCACGAAGATTGTCAACCGAAGCAGTGCGGTTTTATCGATAATTTCTTAATGTATTATTTGGAAGCCTTTTCAAGAAAAATGATATAATACTCGCCAAAAATCAAAGAAAACTGCCCTCGGCAGCTTCCAGCCGAAGGCAGTTAGAATTACGAACCCATATGAACATTGATATGCGGGTATGTCATTTCTATGTTAGAGCGGCTGAACTCCCGCGAGATGTTTTCCAGCACATCGTAATATACGTCCCAGTAGTCGCAGCCCGCCGTCCAGAGACGAAGCGTATAGCTGACGGCGCTGTCGCCGTAGCCGGAGAGGCGGGCGAAGACGGGTTCAAAATCCACGCGCCTGGGATGCTGCGCGGCGCGGACAAGCGCTTCTTTGACCGTATCCGGCGCTGCGTCATAGCTGGCCTGCACGACGATTTCAATGCGCCGGAGGGCGTTTCCGGTGACGTTTGTGATCTGCGCGGAGGTGATCTGGCTGTTCGGAAGGTAGACAAGCTGGTTGTCTGGGGTGGCGATCTGCGTGTGGAACACACCGATCTGCCGCACGGTGCCGGATTTTCCGCCGACCTCGATGAAATCGCCGACCTTGAAAGGATGCGTTGTGAGCAGCACAACGGCGCTGGCGAGATTCGAAAGCGAATCCTGAATGGAAAGGGAGACTGCCAGACCTGCCACGCTTAAAATCGCGAGCAGCGACGACGTGTCGACCCCCAGCGTCCCGGCCAGCAGCATGATCGCAAGGAACACCAGCACAATTTTAATAGAGGAACGGAGGAAGGCGTGACAGCTCTTGTCCAATTTGGATGATTTGAGCATTTTCTCGGTGGCTCTCAGAATGATTTTTATGCATATAATACATATCACCAGTAAGATAGCCGCGGAGACCAGCTTGGGCAGAGAAAAATGATCAAAAAATTTTTCAATGGCAGATCTTGTCTGCTCAGCATTTTCCGACAATTCATCGGCTACCTGCGATGCAAGCGGCTCTGCGGCGCTTAAAAAGAGAAAAATTTGCAAAAAGAGTTCCTCCTTCGGATTCTTTCAAAACGGAAAACTGGAAACGAGAGGGCCGCTCCCGGAAAAAATCGCGCAGCAAAAGGCTGCTGCGCGATCGGTGCTGGAAAGAAAATCAGGCGTCCTGCGCGGGAGGATCGGAGGGATCTTCCGCCGAAGCGGGCGCGTCGGAGGCGGCCTCATCTTCGGAAGCGGGGCCTTCTTCGGCTGCGGGCGCTTCCAGGCGCTTGCCCTCGGCATTCACATAGGTCATGAGCTCGTCGCCGGTGATGGTCTCCTTTTGAAGAAGATAGAGAGCGACCTCGTCGAGAAGCTCGCGGTGTTCGCGGAGGATCTGCTTGGCCTTTTCGTAGCAGCTCTCGAGCAGCTTCTGAATTTCGGAATCTGCGGCGAAAGCCGTCTCGTCGGCGCAGTTCATCATAGTGCTGCCGTCGAGATATTGGTTGGAGACGGTGGAAAGCGCCATGAGGCCGAACTTCTCGCTCATGCCGTATTGCGTGACCATCTTGCGGGCAAGATCGGTAGCGCGCTCAATGTCGTTCGATGCGCCGGTCGTTGCGATGCCGAAGACGATCTGCTCTGCTGCGCGGCCGCCGAGGAGCGTCTGCAGCTCGACAAGCAGCTCTTCGCGGCTGGAAAGATATTTTTCCTCCTCCGGGGTCTGCATCGTATAGCCGAGCGCGCCGGAGGTGTGCGGGACGATGGTGATCTTGGAGACGGGCTGCGTGTGCTTCTGGAGCGCCGCAACCAGCGCGTGACCGACCTCGTGGTACGAGACGATGCGCTTTTCCATGTCGGTGAGCACGGTGCCCTTTTTCTCGGTGCCCGCGATGACGACCTCAAAGGAGACGAGAAGGTCCTGCTGATTGACGGCCTTTCGTCCCTGCCGCACCGCGCGGAGGGCAGCTTCGTTGACTAAATTTGCAAGGTCCGCGCCGACCGCGCCCGCCGTTGCCTGCGCGATTTTGTGAAGGTCCACGTCCTCGGCCAGCTTGATATTCTTTGTGTGGACACGGAGCGTCTGATACCGACCCTGCAAATTCGGCCGGTCGACAATGATGCGCCGGTCGAAGCGGCCAGCGCGAAGAAGCGCCTTGTCGAGAATCTCGGGCCGGTTCGTGGCCGCGAGGATGACGACGCCCTTACTCGAGTCAAAGCCGTCGATCTCAGCCAGCAGCTGATTGAGCGTCTGCTCGCGCTCGTCGTTGCCGCCGAACTTGGAGTCTCTGGTTCTGCCGATCGCGTCGATCTCATCAATAAAGATGATTGCGGGAGCTACCTTTGCGGCTTGCTGGAAGAGGTCGCGCACGCGGCTCGCGCCGACGCCGACGAACATTTCCACAAAGTCAGAGCCGGAAATGGAGAAGAACGGTACGTTTGCCTCACCTGCGACAGCCTTTGCGAGCAGCGTCTTGCCCGTACCGGGAGAGCCGACCAAAAGCGCGCCCTTCGGGAGCTTCGCGCCGATGGCAGTGTATTTCTGCGGATTGTGGAGAAAATCGATGATCTCGACGAGCGATTCCTTCGCTTCGTCCTGCCCGGCAAC
>ENA-OWRJ01000557-OWRJ01000557.1-human-gut-metagenome-genome-assembly--contig:-NODE-557-length-49165-cov-6.402342_pt1 | contig 49165 bp, 74 predicted proteins | sample MGYA00248269_ERZ651897 | MGnify/ENA primary metagenome ERZ651897 (study PRJEB26924, sample SAMEA4378252) | human gut metagenome | biome: human gut; feature: human-associated habitat; material: faeces...
CTTGTGTATCTCATAGCTTTTATTATACCATATTTTTTCTATGTTGACAAGTTCTAAGTAAATCTCTAGAAATGCATAATACGGCACTGGCAATACCTGATTTAAAAAGTGGTTTTTTAAATTTCTGGTCATCTATTGAAGTGCTATGTAAAAATGTAAATGCTGAAAGTAAACTTGAATCTGTTTTGAAAGTGGTTATCCCTATTTTAAAAAAAGATTATTTAATTTCTATTATACAAGATATAGATAATAGTTTGAAGCTAAATATGACTAAAGAAGATTATGAATGGCTTTTACAACAGATTGAAGAACAAGGGTGCTCAAAGAAAAAATTGTTCTATATGATTTTTTTGAGCAAGTATGAAGAACTTAGAGGCAAGTTGAATGATAAATTGACGTATTATCCCGTATTGAGAACAAGGATTTCACTTTTAAGTAAAATGAATTCCACTCAGCTTTTAAATGATTTTATCAATAAATATGTTCAACGAGTGAAATGGCATATATACCGTATGTATAGAGCTAGGAATGCAATTGTACATTCTGGTGAAATTCCCAAAAACATAAAGTATTTGGGAGAACATTTGCATTCATATGTAGATTCCACATTAAGAGAGTTTGTTGTAAAGCTATCAGGTGAAATTCCATTTAAATCTATAGAGGATATTTTAGTTGATGTACGATTTGCTTTATTACGATTAGAGAGCGTGCTAGATAAGAATCAACCTATAGATGATAAAATTTTAAATATGATAATACATCCCGAAATCGGACATACAATGGATTGTGAGGAACATTTGTCTGATTGATGTTATTTTTTAGCAACGGCAGATATGTTCAAAGCATACCTGCTGTTCCACTGTCTGTAAAGGTTACAGAGATTTCCTCTTTTTCCTATCCTCCTCCCGTTCCAGCCTACGTTTTTCTTCCTCAATGAGCTTGGAAATATAATCCCCATTAGAAATCTGATAATAGGTGCTGGCAATATCGGCATACACCTCATAAAGCTGTTTGCAGTTCTCAAAGCTATATTTGAGAGCTGCAATTTTTTTGTTCGTTTCCTGTTTGGCAGATTTTATGCGTTCAAGGTCAGCACGGTTCTTAATATTGCTGCCGTTTATAGACTGCTTGCAAATATTCAGTTTCAGCTTTTCTGACAGAGTAAGCTGCGGCTTGTACGCAAGCTCAAAGTAGCGTTCAGCCTGTTCTATGAGGCTGTCCACACTGTCCTTTTTGGCAGTAAGTTGGTTCAGTTCTTTCCTTGCCTTTTCATATTCCGCTTTCAGGTTTTCAATCTTGCCCTCCAACTCCCCAATAGAATGGATATTGTCACGATTTATAATCGTAAGCTGGGCGGACAGTTTGTAAATATCCATATCATTAGCAGGGGAGTATGGGACATTGAGGTCACGCTTTTTCTGAACTTTTTTGCCCATAGTGGCAAGCTGCGTAACTTCATCAATAGTGTTGATATAATCCAAACGAAGCGGAGCAGGTTCTCCGTTCAGGGTAACACCTGCCCCTACGTCATGCCAACGAATACGGGAAATTAAGCTTTCAGCCGTGTAATCTTCTCCAAGCGTTTTTGTTCTGATAAACCGCTGTTGCCCCTCGGCTTTTACGGAAATATATATCCCTCGTTTTATTGAGTATCCCATAAGTTCAAGCTCGCATAACAGTTCATCAATGTTTTTTACAGAACCTATGAGCCTATCAATATCAAGACGTATTTTCTGTTTCCACGATGTACCACGCTTTTTATGTTCCCATTCGTTGTAAGCAATATTTCTGCTTTGCCCTCTATTTTCCTTTATCGACTGAATGTCAAAGGCAAGGCATACTCTGTCAGAATATTCTCGTACCCTTTTCAAGGTGGTCTGATTATCATAAAATTTCTTTCCCGATACGGAGTAGCTGTTCAGAATAAAGTGGTTGTGCAGATGTCCTTTGTCAAGATGTGTGGCAATTACTATCTGACAATCATCTCCGAAAGTCTTTCTTGCAAAAGCCTTTGCAATTCGGTGAGCCTGTTCGGGAGTGATATTTTCGTTTGGGTCAAAAGACTGGATATAATGAATAGCCTTAACGCTGCCTTTGCCGTCTATCGGCGGAGGGGCGTTATATTTTTTGCCCGAAAAATATTCGTATACCATTTTCATATCATTATATGCGTCTTTAGCATTTGCCATACAGTTCAGGGCGGTGGTATAAATCATATCTTCCGTCTTTTCGGGATTTAATATGTAGGCTATGCTGCGGTTGACGGTAGAGTGGATAGGAATAGATTTAACGTATGGCATATATCTTCGTAGTTCTCCTTTAAATTTTCAATATCACTTGCATAAATGCTATTGATTTCATTTGCTTTTTTAGCAATCTGATTGATATTGTTGCCGATAATACGCAAAGCGTTCATAACGGGAGTGACTTCATTCAGGTCAATGACGTTGATTTTTCCGTTGAGGGATATTCGCTTTATATATGTACCTGTTTTGAGTGAAGCGGTTTCGGCAAGTCTTTTTATTTCTTCCCATTCTTCAATGCTGTATATTACTTCTTTGCGTTTAATCTGTTTTGTTTTTCTCAAAAATACACCTCCACTATTGTTTTCGGTCTTAGGCAGAGCCTAAAAATATGAGAGAGCCACATTCAGGGTAAGGGTTCCCTGAATGTGCATTTTTGAGGGGTAATCCTCGAAAATGCGGCGATTTGTGAAAGAATACGTATTCTTTCTGTGCTTGCTATGCATACTAAAAACAAAAAAATACGTATTCCTCATTTTCAGAGGATTTTGCCCGTATGGGCGGCACCTATAAATTCATTTTGCTGTGGCGAGTAGCGAAAAGATTTATCCCCTCTAATAGTTAAGGTCAGTTACACCGTTAAAATATAACCTGTTCCTGCAACTTTGTATAAAGCTACAATCAGAGTAAGCTGAATATATGTTTTTGTTGTGCAAATAGCGGAAATTGTAGATTAGGGTTATAAAACAGGGGTATGAGTGACCGGAATATATGAAAGGGATAATTCCGCAGACAATCACTTGCCGAATTGTTCTGTACCTCGCCAAAATATTACCCCTTTCAGATTCAGAGAAAAAGAAAGGGGTTGTGTTATTGAATAATGTCTTTGGTGAAATAAGGGACAGGGTATCAATGCAGGACGTTGCAAAGTTCTATGGATTGCAGATGAACCGTTCGGGTATGGCTTGCTGTCCTTTTCACGAGGACGGTACACCAAGCCTGAAAATCTATGACGATCATTTTTATTGCTTCGGTTGTGGGGAAACTGGAGATTGCACAGGTTTTACCGCAAAGCTCTTTGGGCTTACACAGATTGAAGCCGCAAAGAAAATCAGCTATGATTTTGGTCTGCACCTTTTCGACGGGGAAATCGCCGTTCCTGTGAACAAGGTAATGCAGGCAGAAAATGAGTACAAGGCGTGGCTTAAAAATGCAACTGCCATTGTAGATGAATACCTTAATAAGCTGATTGAATGGAGAAAAATATACGCTCCTAAAAATCCTTCTGAAAGTCTGCACCCGCTTTTCGTGGAGAGCCTGAAAAAGCAGGGTTACATAGAATACCTTTCAGATTATCTCAGGTTTGGTACTGATAAAGAAAAGCGTGAGCTTTTTAACGAGGATAGAAAAAGCATTTCGGATATACGGGAACGTCTTGACAAACTCGCCGCAGATGGACGAACCGTAAAACGCAAAGCAATTTAATGGAGGAATACCTTTATGATACATTTTATATTAGGTGCTGTTTTCGGCGGTACTGTCGGAATACTGACGATGGCATTGCTTGTTGCAGAAAAGAGAGGTGGCAAGTATGAAGATGAATAAAGAGGTTTGCAGCTTTATGAATACCATTAGTTATATTATGAGAAGCGATGGATATTATCTTCTGCACATCAGTAAGAAAGATGATGTTATTCGTCATAAAATCCTTGCTGGGTATTATGACGATAAATATGTTTATTTTATTCCGAGTGTGGTTATTGCCGCAAATGATATGGTTTCATTTGCCGAAAAGGAATGCAAGGTAAATATGCAGAGAGTTCTCAGAATGCTTGCAAAGGGTAGGTTTATAAAATCAACCAAACATAAGTCAGGGGAAGTGAGATACCGTTTAGAAAAGAGGATAGGTAAGACCCGATACAGATACATAACCTTTCATAAAAATATCTTCCTGATATGGATTGCCAAAGAAATGCTTGGCTGGGTGTGACGAAAAGGATTTGGAGGTGACGATTATGACGCGCCAGACAGAGTATAAAGAAAATCTTTCTCAGGAAGAAATAGAATCACTGGCTTCTGTTTTGATGACAGAGATAGCTGCCTTTTATAAAACGGAACGTGGTAAGCGTTTTTGGGAAGAATATCTTCGTAAAAAGGAGAAAGAGGCTCAAAAAACAGCCTGAATTCTATCCTCTATTAATTTAAATAAAAAATGCGGTTTAGCGCTTTAAAGCGTTGACAAAATCTTTTGAAAGTGATATACTATTAAATAAAGAAAACCAACAACGCAACGACAATAAGGAGGTAGCAATGAAGGCAGTAATTTATGCTCGTTACTCATGTGATAACCAACGTGAAGAGAGTATCGAAGGTCAGCTCCGTGAATGTAAGGCATTTGCGGAACGCAAAGGTTTTAAACTGGTTGGTACATACATAGACAGGGCGATGTCCGCTAAAACAGACAACCGCCCTGAGTTCCAGAGAATGATTAAGGAAAGTGCAAATGAGCTTTTCGATGTGGTCATTGTTTGGAAACTGGACAGATTTGCAAGAAACAGATATGACTCGGCACATTATAAGGCTACGCTTCGTAAGAACGGAGTTAAGGTAATATCCGCAACCGAGGTTATATCGGAGGGTGCAGAGGGTATCATTCTTGAATCTGTACTTGAAGGTTACGCCGAATATTATTCCGCAGAACTTTCAGAAAAAGTTATAAGGGGTATGACGGATAACGCACTCAAATGTCAGTATAACGGCGGTTCTCTGACAATAGGGTACACAATTGACGAGAACAAACATTATCAGCTTGACACATTGGTTGCACCTTTTATAAAGGAAGCCTTTGAAATGTATTCAAGCGGTAAGATGGTAAAGGATATTGTAAAATATCTGAATGACAATGGGGTGCGAAGCGGTAAGGGAAAACCTATAACCAAGACAAGTGCCACATCAATGCTCAGTAATGTAAAATACAAGGGTCAGTATAAATACCGTGACATAATTATTGACGACGGTGTTCCGAGAATTGTTTCTGACGCTCTATTTAATAAGGTACAGGAACGATTGAAGAAAAACAAATACTCCCGTTCAAGATTTAAGGCAAAGATTGAGTATTTTCTTTCAACCAAACTCATTTGCGGATACTGCGGTGAGTTTATGATAGGAGAGAGTGGCACAAGCAGACAGCAGATTAAGTACAACTATTATAAATGTACCGGTGTAAAAAGGCACAAAGGTTGTCACAAGAAAACTGTACGCAAGGCAGATATTGAAGAAATCGTACTGAATGATGTTATGGACAAGATGTTCAAGGAGGATTTGATAAACGATATTGCCGACAGCGTAATGAGATTGCAGGAGAAAGAAAACACTACCATACCTCTTATGCAGAAGCAGTTGGCTGAGATTCATCAGAGTATAAATAATTTAGTCAAGGCAATGGAGATGGGTATTGTTTCAAGAGAAACCAAGCAGCGCTTTGAAGAGCTGGAAGCTCAGAGGACGGAACTTGAAACAGATATAATCAAGCAGGAAATCCAAGAGGAGATAATTACAAGGGAGCAGGTAGTGGAATGGCTGAAAGAGATGAAAAGGCTTGACCTTTCATTGGACGACAGTAAACGCAAACTTGTAGATACCTTTGTAAATTCAGTTTATCTGTACGATGACAAGGTTGTCATCATCTTTAATTGTAGGGAAGGGGCGAGTACACTCGCCCTCCCTTTGGACGATACTTCGGCTTGTATGCGAATTGGGGAGCCAAAACAAAAACATACAAACCGTTTCGATAATATGCGGCTGTATGGTAATCAAAAAGCGTCGAGAATAACTTCTCGGCGCTTTTACTTTTCCCTAAACAAAAAATCTCCCGCCCTCAACCGAGAGCGGGAGAAAATTTTTACATCACCTTAATAAATGCGCCTGGATAATATTTTTTGACCTTTGCCAAATATGCCTCGGCATTTTCCCTGGAACTAAAAGCCCCTACCTGCACATAAAACATCTCCTCAGATTTTGACGTTTTCGATGAAAACATTTTCTGAAACTTTCTCCAGTCCTCAAGCTCTGCCTCCGAATGTGTCCACATAGCAGGGCACAGCTTGCCGGTCACCTGGTGGTGCATTATAACATGATCAGCAGAAATGCCGTATGTTTTCATCAGATGCTTGACCAGCTCAGCTGCCAATGCCAGCTCTGCATCGGTGAAATACCAGTCCGTGTCATCTGCGCTCAGAGACTTCCTGTTTTTCTTGTTGCTGCAAATCTCAATGTTAATGCAGTTGCTGTTTCGACACACGCCATAATATTTGCCGCCCTCGGAGGTGGACATCTTGGTGTATTTCGCACCGCCCGCACCCCACGAATAGCGGTTTGCGATATCGGGATTATAGCAGACTACATTTTCATCGTCAACGATAAAATCAGCACTGGCAGGATTTGCGGGGTTTGCCCCCGCTCTGAACCATGCCGCAAGATTATGTGCACTTCCCGCAGCTGACGATGTGCCTGCTGTATAGTGTATTACTATCCATTCGATGGACCGTCCATTTGCAACAGTAGTGTTGGCGGTGCCCGTATCCATTTTGATGTTAATGCTCATCGTCATCGTCCCCCTTATTCTCAGCTGACTTCTTCACACTCTCCGCAATTTTCATAAGAAAAGGCGGCAATGGCGTGCCTATATCACGTATATTTTCGAGAATTGAAATTATCTCGTTGGCAATGAGCCATACTGCCGCTACAGAAGCGACAACAAAATTAAGCCCGATGGATATTCCCGCCGTGCCGACGGCATATGACAGCAGCCAGTCGAGCATAGCACCTATCGCAACCAGCAGCCACATACAAATCTTCTTAGCTATCCCACGAAACGATTTGTACGAGCTGATAGCCTCGCTGCGGTATTTGGCAGCACACAGCCCAGTTATGTAGTCGATGATGTTGCAAGCAATAAGTATCAGCATGGGTACATACAGGATACCCAGCCATGATGCGAGCAGCGCTCCAACCGTGACGGAAATTTCTTTTACTCTTTTCATTTTTATTCCTCCTTACACCTTCAGAACGAAATTGCCAAACATACTAACGTACGTATCGTCACCGATTGTGAAGATGCTGCCGCGGACGGGTTTTTCCATTCCGCCATCAGCGTGCATAACGTGGCTTTGGATTAAACCGGAAGCTGCGAATGTAAACGGCTTAATGCAGTACGATGCAGTTGTCCCCACTGCGTCAGCTCCATAGTAGGAGAGATTGCCATTGATAATCCCGTTTCCGACAAACCAAATAAAACCTGCACTAGATGTATCAACTTCAACGCCACACTCGGTGCCGTCGAATTTGGTGGCAGAATGAATGCTGCAACACCAAGGGGTCGTGCCAAAACCCAGTCCAACCATATCTGTATCAGAGATGATATACAAATATGGGTCGCCGCTCAGTGCGACACTATGTGACTGCCAAGCAGGAGACTGATTGCCTGTCTTGGTTGACACTATGTACTGACTACTACTGCTCACCTCAATAGCAATAACCTTGTCGTTGATATTGGCAAACTTCGGCGTCAGTGTGCAGCCTGTCTCAGTATATGTGATGTCAGCGACAGTCGTCAGCAAATCTTCCACAGAATGTAACCATGCAATAATTTTGGCAGTGTAGTTAGCCTGTGTCCTGTCATCTTTCGACATACCCAGCGTAGGCTGATATTTGTAAAGCTTTCCCATTATCCTATAACCTCCGTATCTGCAATATCAACAGCTTCTCCCACCGCATAAATCGGCAGGACCTGTCCATACAACGTTAATCCGCCTGTTTTCAATCCGCCATCACCCCCCTTCTTGGCTACCTTAAAACGGTTGCCACCGTCATACTGTCCCATAATAGTAACAGCTCCGCTGCCGTTGAGGTACAGTGTGCCGTCGCCGAAAATATCACCGCAATTTGCAATGACTACGCTGCCGTCTTTTGGCACCGCAACAACGCCGTCAGCGCCTGCCGTGCAATTCGCATTTACTGTGGAAATGTACACAGGTGCGCTGCTATCGTTTCTTACCGCAAAATATGGATATCTGCGGTCAAATTCGGCAACGGTCAGACCGCTGACATTTACGGTTGTTTCCCGAGTTGTTATCATATAAATTCCTCCTCTTAAAATCAGTTTGGTGTTATCTGGTGGTCAGGCACATCTGACAAGTCAATGTCTATAACGGTCTGTCTTAACACCAGAGGACCGTTGTTTGTGTTCACCCAGCCAGTTGTCATATCAGCAGCAAATTCGTAGTCACTAAGGTCGAAGTTGGGAGCGGTGGGTACTGATCTATGAAGTGCTAATGATTTCAGAGTCTCATAATCCCCATTACGCGGCGGATAATCCATCTTAACATCGATCCTTCTAAGATCTCCGTAACTATCGACAACAGGGGTTACTGTAAATTGAGAATTTACAAATTTAGAATGATCGTAGTAATAGACGGGAAAATCTCCAGCATTTTGCATTGACGGATTAAATATCAGATCCAATGGTACTACAAATCCCAGATTTGTGGTTTGTGTATGCTTTTCAAACCAATGCTCAAAACCGTCGTCAGCTGTTTTGTCCCAATGCAATAACGCATCGTTTAACGCTTCTTGGGCTGGGGGGAATAACCTATCAACAACATCATTGATACGAATGGTAACGCAATTCTCTGGTGTATACGGATCTGGATGCCATGGTATATTTCCACCGCCACTCCAACTCTGTTCATTATACACACTATTGCTATCAGACGGCTTATATCGAAAATAGTAATAAGACTCAGAATATTGAACCGACAATACTGGCACATACTCTATGAGATGCTTATCAGAAGTACCGGTAACTGGATCATAATTGAAAAATACATCAGACCTGGTGTTTGTTTTTACGATACGGGTTACGTCGTAGCTATAATTCTGATTACCACGTACTACGGAGATTGGATATGTAGTACCATATACACCAGTGCTGAAATTCGATAAACCCGCATTGCCCCGCCCCAGAACTCTATAATTTGCAGTCTTTATCTGCTCTTCAGAAGTAGGATGTATATACCGCATACGTTTAGCATCTAACGTTACGTACGATTGTAGACTTAATACGTAAGCATCAGAAGTTAAATGTTTGGGATCGGCAGTCATCGGATCATAATCCACGCCTTCTCGTTGATAACACTTATAATATCCAACTGGAGTTGTAACTCCGACCATATCAGTCACGTCCATTGTTCCACGTGGGCTTGATTGATCTAGACCTATATTATTATAAATACTAAGCACAATTTTGCTATTTTGAATTTGTGCATTATGTATGCACATATCATATGGAACTGGAAGTCCACCTGCTCCGTAAGCATTGAAATCCCCGTCTTCAACATATTGAGCCAATGTGTAAGTCCAGTCTGTATCGTCGGGTACATATTGTAAATGGACTTTTTCGACCTCCGCTTTAACCTCTTCATACGATGGATATATATAGTCCCAAACTTCAACCCCGTCAACATTCAAAAGATTTGTGCCGAGGTCAATAGTCTGGATTTTTACATCGAACGACAATCCTTCATAATCGAAGTCAAAGTAAACCTGCTTAGAGGGTTCTGAGATATAGCCATAGTTGTTATACTTGTTGTATTCGCCAGTGTACGGGTCAATCGTTCGATCAAAACGATCGACGGTAAACGTCATCGATTCGCCGCTCTCGCCGAGAACAAGACCTTTTCCCAATCGCATGACCCTAATGGTATAGGTACCTGCCGGCAATTTCATACTGACGTACGTTCCTAAAGTATTTGTCAAAGTAGTACCTTGATAATACGCAGAACAATATATCAATGTATCGCCGTTGTAAATGCCAATTATCGGACCATTATTTGCAGTATAAGGGATGCTAGAATAGTTATACTCAGAGCTCCCGGAAGAATTAGGATCGTAATTCGCATTTCTTCCGGTTCGATATCTAAAATAAATAGTAACATTTGTTTTCATTTCCTGATACTGCCGCCACGAATGATATATGCCATATTCGCTATAGGAATTATGCAGCGATATCATGGACTGAAAAACTCGTCCTAAAAATTGTCTTCTATTCATTTTGAATTACCCCACATAGAATCCACTGAATGAAACGTATCCAGTATATTGTCCGTTTTTATCGTAAAAACTCAGGCCTGTTATCTGCTCGTTCGGCGTGCCTTTGTTACTAAACGATACTCCTACCTTCAAATCATACGCATCGTCCTTTCCCACATTATAGTGCTCCGTTATTAGACCATTGTAATTATCCACGTCAGCGTACTCTACGCTGTCAGGCTTCGGCAGTGTAATGATATCAGCCATGTTATTTGCCTCCCTTTGCGTTTAATCGGAAACGGTACTCCCTGCCTGCATATATATCTACCACGCCAACAACCTCTTCATCCGCTGTGTCGATGTTTTCAATGATCAGCTGCCATATACGGTATTTATACCAGTAATGATACTTGCCGTCATCATCCGTCCAGCTGTAATAATACGTAAATACAATGCTGTCAGCAGGTACCGTAACACTGTCAAAATAGTGATACTCACTGCCGTCATACTCATAGTCCGATACACTGGATTCGTAGTTATAATACGACACCGATTGCGGTATGCTTGGCGGCAGAGCGGGCGATATTCCCCTGGATCCACCCGAGAGGGCCATGAGCAGAAGACCGCCGCAGCCATCAGCACCTGCCAACGCTTGTAAAATAATCCCACCGTCTAAAATCATCCGCCCGCCTCCTTATATGTCCGTGTCCAGTGTGCATTCTTGCGTTTCCCGCCGTCAATATCATACGTTACCGTAATAATGTACGGCTCGTATTCAAATACCTTTGTACCCGCCGTTTCTGTTTCATTAGATGTTACAGACAGCAGCGGATACAGACAAAAAATCTCGTCGCTGTCACGCTGACGGATAAGCTTGTCGCCCAGGTCCTCATATTCCGAGGGGTCATAATGCTCAGCCACTGTTGACTTTCGCCTCCTTTTGGCACACAAAACTCAGCCCGTTTTCACCGAACATCATGCAGCCATGTTTCTTGCCCAACTTTACCCGATTTTCAATAGCCCTGCTGTACAGATCATGATACTCGCTGAAACTGCAATCCGCCTCAGGCGCAGAAACATCAGCCACGATTCCCAGTCCCGTGAAATCAAAATCAACACTCAGCACAGGAAGATTGTCGCCGCCGTATGCGATGAAATCACCAATGTTGTACAAATAATCAGTGATTATCTGCGAACATTCCCAGCCGTGATATGCGTACTCACCGCCGCTGCCGACTATCTGCGATACCATCTGCTGTACAGCCGCCTCAGTCAGATACCGTCCCGAAATGCGCTCCGTGTGCCGCCAGTCGGAGCCCGAGGCATACTCGTTGCCATATGCCTCATCAGCGGCATATACCCCCGTAATGTGCTTGGTGCCCCGCCTGATGACCTCCGCCCTGTCGCTTTCCGCAGGCATATCCAGCCCCGAAGAGGGCGCAGAAAAAGGCACAAATGCCAGCACACCGCCGCCGTCATGCCAGTATCCCACATCATTGTGTGACAGGTCGCTGAGTATGACCCTGCACGTCTTGCCTGCGAAATCCTGATAGCACAGCTGTGCCATGCGCCCCGAATATCCGCCCTCGGTGAAACCGCACTGATTGGCGATCGCCCCCACTATCTGAGACGTGGGATACCGCTTTGCCTTGCTTTCATCGAAAACCTTGTTGCCGTCATCGTCATAGGTGTACTCAAACTGATCGTATCCACTGTAATCAAAGGGGATATCCAGATTTTTACACAGATCATACGCCGTGATGCTTGCCACACCGCCAGAATAGGACTGCTGGGCAATGTAAAAATCAGGCAGCAAATAGCCGTTAAACGTTACCTTGCTGCCCTCTATAAACGGCACAGCCGACCATACATCACAGGAAAATTCCGTTGTGGCTACACCGTCAAATCCCTTGCCCTCCAGCGACCGCCTCAGCCTGATGTTAGCCAGTACGTCCGCACCGTATTCCGTACCCTGATAGGTTATCTTGTACGGCAGGCTAAAGGCCTGAGCCCGTGAGAGGGCAGGTCATAGATACGGATATGTTGTAATAGTCCACCGTGCCGTCGTTAAATACAGGCACACAGCGGATAGTCGGGCGGTCAAACACATTGGTCTGTACCGTGGGGCATTTGTATTTTACGGTCACCTCGTCCGCATTGCAGGCGGTCACAAGGGCAGCTGCTACCGTGTCCGACAGCACCTGAAAATCAGCCGACAGACTGACGCTCACACCCAGACATTTCTTACGTTCCTTGCCGTTGACAGCTGTGAAGCTGTCCGAATACACAGGCGCTGTCGATATATCTACAGCCTCGCATATAACGTGTTCGGACATATCCACATTGCCGATTTTTAAAATCGTATCATTCATGCTTTAACCTCCGCTGGCAGTTTTAGCCCGCTTGTTTTCCTGCGCAACAACCTTAGCCACATACTTGCCGTCCAGATCAACCACCTTGTAAACAGGGCTGCCCGTTGAAGCAGATGTGCGTTTGACCGACGCAGATGTGTCCTGACTGTCCGCCGCCGTTGTGTTCGCAGCCGATGTATTTGCCGAAAGAGCCGCCGAAGAGTTGGCAGCAGATACATTCGCCGCCGCCGTGTCAACATAATCATCATCGAAAACAGGCTTGAAGGACTCCTCCCAGTTTGCCTGAAAAGCCGCCATAAAGCCCTCGCCGAAAACCATTCCCGCATCTGTGCCCAGCTGCTTAAACTCGTCGGAATTTTCCGTGACCATATTGGCGATAATATTGCTGTATGTCTCGTCATTTTCATTAGCCTTGGATAATCTTTTCAACTTGTCGGGAGAACGTAACAGGTCATTTGCATTTGTGAGCGCAACTTCGGGATCCTGTTTCAAAAGCTGCGTGATTATCTCGTCAGGAGTATTCTTTTCGAACAATTCCGCAATTTTTGATGTCAGTTTTTTCTTAGCAGCAGCTTTTTTCTCATAGCTGTCAATGTCAATACCGCCGCTTTTCTTTTTTGCCCCCGTCCGCTTGTCGGTCTCTTCGGAGCTGCTAAAAATATCCCCGCCCGAGGAAAGGCTCTTGGCAAGGCTGTCACGGCTTTTTACAATGCTGTCATAGGATTTTTCCACAGCATCACGCTGCTTTTTGGCAGCGGTTTCAGCCTCTTTCGCTGCCTTGTCATCATAGCTTTTCTGCTCTTTCAGAAGCTTCAGGTTATAGTCCTTGTAAGTCTCCGAATTGTGGTCAAGGGTCTCGATGAAAGCCCGTTCCTGCTCCAAGAGCCAGCTATCGTCATAGCCCTTTTCCAGCTGTTCGGTTTCAATTTCTCGGAACTTGTCCTCGACGGAAGTTTTCAGGGCGTTTTCAGCGTCCTTTTTAGCCTGCTCCGCTTCTTTTGCAGCCTTTTCAGCCGCCTTAGCCTCGGTGTCCGCAAGCTTGTCATAATGCTCCGTTACCTTGTCATAAAGTTTCCACCACTCCGCATCTTCCTCATTGCGGTACTGCTCTAATGCGGCTTTTCTGCCTGCCCAGTATTCCTCTTCCGTGACCTTGTGGACAGCATATTTGTCCTCCAGCTCCTTGAGCGCCGTATCAAGCATTTCCGGCTTATCTACCACGCCGTCAACGCCTGCATCGGGCATACTGTCAGCTATAGCCTCGGAAACGGTCGTGCCTGCTTCCTCCGCCGCCTCTGCCGTGTCCTCCGCAGAGGAGTTCAGACCGTCAGCAAGGTCTTTGTACGCCCCTGTCAGCTCGCCTCTTTGAGCTTCCAGCTCGTCCAGAGCTGCCTGCAAGCGTGCGTCCGCCTCTTCCTGTGACCCAAGCACAACATAACCGTCATCTTTTGCCATATTGTCAGCAGCCTTTTTCATAGCCTCATTAAGTCCTGCAATGGTGCTGTTGGCACCCTCAGTCCAGTCAAATGATTTAAGACCGCTTACTATGTTTTCACAAATAGACTTAGGCACATCGGTTATCAGCGCCTGTCCTGCGTCCATCAGGGCGACCACAAGCTTTTCGATGATAACAGGTGCCTGCTGCAAAATCTGCGGGATTGATGCCGCAAGTCCCTCCGCAATGGCTCCGATAAGCTGCACGCCTGCGTCAATAAGCTTGTCTGCGTTGTCCAGCAGCGTTTCGGTTATCGTCAGAGCTGCATTTACCACCGCAGGAATAAGGCTGTCCAGATTGTCCGTCAGTCCCTGAGCCAGAGCCAGCACAATATCCACAGCACCCTGTGTGATGATGTCGGCATTGTCAAGAATAGCCATGACGAGGGCGGAGCAAAGGTCAGCCGCAGAAGAAGCAAGGTTTGGATCTGCCGAAATAAGCCCCGACAGCAGCGTGTCGATTATCTCGTCAGCATTATCTGTTACAATAGGTATAGCCGTGTCAGCAACGGCAGAAAGCGTGTCAAGCAGCGCCGCAATAAGACTGTTTGCCCCGTCTATAACATCGGGAAGCATTGCATTCAGCGTTTCGGGAATGAGAGGAAGAATGCCCTCCGCAAGCTGTGTAACGCCCGTTGCCATCTGCGGCAGAACTGCCATAATTCGGGGCATAAGGTTATTTGATACCGTGATAACGCTGTCAATAACATCACCCAGCAGCTTATCAAAATCCTGCGTAGGGTCGGCAATGCCCGTCATAAGGTTCTGCCACGCCGCCTGCATTGTGGATATTGAGCCCTGAATGGTGGTAGAAGCTTCCTTTGCTGTTGTGCCCATTGCATCAAAAGCTTCTTCCTCAGTCATAGCACCGCTTGCAACAGCTTCAGCCGCCTGTTTTGCTGTAAGACCCGAAATGCCCATTTCAGTCTGCACAACGTGAATAGCATCAACAATGTCAGAAAAGCTCGAAACATCATAATCAATATCAATGCCGAATTTGGTTTTCTGAATTTTTTCAGCCTCGGCAAGAAGCCGCTCCATTTCCTCTTTAGTGCCGCCATAGCCTAATTTGAGGTTGTCGAGCATGGTGTAGTTCTGCTTTGCAAATCCCTGATACGCATTTTGTATCGACTGCATATCAGAGCCCATTTTGTTGGCATTGTCCGCCATATCGGCAACGGCAGTGTTAGCCTTTTGGGCTGCAGTGGCAGTGTCACCGCCAAGACTGCTGACAAGAGAAGCCGCAAAGCCTGTGACGGTCTCCATATATGCGTTGCAGGACATTCCCACGGTGGAAAACGCCTCTTCCGCATAGCCCTGTATCACGTCCGCAGAATCACCGAACAGCGTTTCAACGCCTCCTACAAGCTGCTCGTAATTGGCATAGCTGTCAATAGCCGCCTTGGAAACAGCCGCTACCGCCGCAGACGCAGCACCCACAGCCGCAAGAGATATCTTGCCTATCTCCAGTGCCGCCTTGCCCGCCGCAGAGCCTATCTTTCCCAGAGTGCTTTCGCCCTTTTTCCCAGCTTCCTCGCCTTTTTGACCAGCGTTCTGAGCTGCATTGCCCACATCGTCAAGGTCACGCACAACGCCCTGAGCCTGCGAGGACACCTGCCCCATCTGGGCAAGAGGCCCCTGCATAAATGCCTGTGAGCTGTTGGCAAAGGAAGCAATGCTTCCGGAAGCCGCTGATACGGAAGCCCCCATTCTTTCAGCCCCTGCCGCCGCCTGTGATGTGTTTTCGGCAGCCCTTGCAGCCGCAGAAGCTGTGCTGCTCAGAGCTGTTGCCGCCGCCGCTGCATTCGTGCCTACCTGTTCGATGCTGTCACTCGCCGCTGCCATAGATGCAGCAGTCTGTTCTGCCTGCCTCTTGGCATTGTCGAGGGAGGCTTTCAGCCCGTTGTCATCGCCTGTGATCTTGTATTTTATCTCGCCCGCTTCACTCATTTTCTCACCTCCCGCATTTTCTTTTCAGCTTCCTCAGCCCTGCGTTTAAGGTCGGCAGCAATGGCAGCGTTGCGGTCAGCTGCAGCTTCAAATCTGCGCTTGACTTTTACCTTGAGCCCGTAAATACTTTTGAGCTTTGATATCCTCTTCCGCTCTGCGCCTGACTTTATCTCGCCAAGGTTCTGCGCCCTTATGCCGATTATCTGTCTGAGCTTGCAGTCATCGGGCAGCCCCTTGAACAGTGCGCAGAAGTCCAGCCAGTGGAGCTTTGCCGTCCTCAGGTCAATGCTGTATGCCCCCATGAACGCCGCATAAAAATACCCCTCGTCCTCCGCAAAATCAAAGCAGGGGACAGGGGTCTTGCTGCCTATGGTGCTGTTGTCCTTTGCCGCCGACAGCCCTCTGACGTAAAATTCGTCCATAGCCTCAGCCGCCTCCACAGCGCCTATGCCCTCGGGCAGCCCTGCAAAATAAAAGCGGCTCACGATATCGGTAAGTCCCTCAGTGCGCCGCCTTAGCACCGCCGCCGAGTATTCGCACATTATGCGGAAATCGGGGTCAATGGGTATCTTTATGCCGTTTACGGATATTACCTTACTGTTTGGTGTGAACATCAGCAAAAGCGGTTGGTAAACGCCGCAGTCTCGACCTGAATGTACTTTAGTACGTCCAGGCGCTCCACAGCCGAAGCAGTCCTGCCCTCGAAGATCTCAGCAGCGCAGCCGTCACCCAGAGCGGCGTCAATGGCATTGTCAATGGCAGCCACAACAGCAGCCTCATCTTTGCAGCCCTTAAGCTCTCTCAGCTTCACAGCAGCCTCTGTTACCCTTTCTGACATAGCCTGCGAAAAAGATATGGGATATTTCTTGTCCTCGATCTCTACCGTACAAATGCGGTCTTTAAATCTGTATGTCATAAAATCCACCCTTTCAGTTTAAAATAAAAGGGGTCGAAATCGACCCCGTATGATCATGCCGTTTCTCCGTCCTTGCTGTAATACTTGCCCTTTGCAAATTCGGGCGCAGAGCTGCCCTTGACAAGCTTTGCGAATGCGCCGTCCTTGCGCTCATAGTAGCTGTCATATTTGGTAGTCCAGTCGGAAGGCGAGCTGTCAAGCACAGTGTAACCGCCGAAGCCCTGATAGGTGAACTTAACAGGGTTGTCGCCTGACTTCTTGATGCTGCCGCTGATGGAGAGGTTCTCCTCAGGTGCGCCGCTTCCGTCATCGGAGATGATAAGAGAGCCCTTGCCCTTTTCACCCTCGCCTGTGAGAGTGTTGAAATAAACGTAATTTTTGACAGCCGCCTGTCCGATAGCATATTTCTGCTCATGGCTCAGCGCATAGTCCTGGAACTCATCGCCGATGTAACGGTCCTCAGTGAAGTCAATGCTTCTCTGGTTGCCTGTTTTAAGGGTAGATTTGCCCTTGTAGTAATAGCTGTTGGTCTTTTCCTCAGGGTTCAGCGAGGAAGAACGGTCGGTACCGCCGCCGTAGCAGACAACAGCATAGTCATCTACATCAGCGTTCTGCTCTTCCGAGATATCCACCGCAATTACCATATTGTCAGTGGTCAGGAAGCCCTTGAAATTGGGGTCAGTCTTTACCCCCTTGAACATATCTTTCAGTAACATCAGATTACCTCCTTGGTATAAAAATCAATGTTTACACTCGCCGCATATATCCAGCAGTGAGCGTTCTTAACTGTCGGCGTGGGAAAATTTGTGATCCTGCATCTGGGCTGAGTAATGCCCTCAATGTCCCATTTGCCGTACACCAGCGAATTTAAAATGCCGCTGAGCCTGCCGATAAGCGCCTTTTGCTTGTCTATGCCGCCCATAGCGGTTATCTGCAGGGTGAGCTGAATTTTTTTGGTGCCGTCAAAATATTTTTTCAGCACCTTTGCCCCAGCGACCATTACCGCCGTGCGGTCATTTTCGGAAACAACGCCTATAATGTCGATGTCTCCCAGCTCCCTTGCCTTTTCGGGGAATTTGTCGTATATCATAGCCCGTTGCTCCTTAATGTGTTTCGGAAAGTGATATCCCACTGCTGCCTGTGATTGTTTTCGGCAACCTCGCACCACTCGCTCTGTGCAAGAGTGTTCTTATCGGGATAAGCATTTGGAAGCTTGTATTGATAAGCTGCATAAGGCATTACCCATCGGAGAACTACTTCATTTTCTTCATTTGCTTCAAGGTCAGAACCGGGAGAGATCATAGCCCATTCACGTTCCTTTTCGGGAGTGTCATTGCTGAGGCGGTAATTGCTTGCCAAAGGAGTGTGAATAACGGAGCTGAAAATCAGTCCTCCAAAATCCTGCTTGCAGTATTTGTTGCAGTCTCCCAGTGCCTGTTCCGCAACAGCAAACAAAGCCGCTCTCATAGCCCTGTCAGCCACAATAGACATATCGGGCCCGTTTATCTGTACATCAACACTCATGTCAGTATCACCTCCAGATGGTGCGGCTCTCCGCCGTCCGCAAAGTATGTTTCGATTTTCTGCACAACGTAATCACGCCCCATAAAGCGGATAATATCGCCCGTGCGGAACTCAAAGTCCTCAGGTGTGCTGTTGCGGCAGTCGTAAAACATCTTAGCGCTTACCTGCGGAATATCGCCCCCCAGAGCAAACGTCTGAGAGCGTGCAGGGATTATGCGCACCCATCTGAGCACAGCAGCGACCTCAGTATCACTGCCGCCCCAGCCGTCGGAAGCTGTTTTGCGGATAACATCGGCGTAATGCGGCAGAAGATAGCGGGGCATAGGCGTTGTCAGCATACGCCGCACCCCCTGTACAAAAGCCCCGCCTTGTCCAGATAGGCAAGCGCCCTCGAACATACTCCCGCAGAGCTTCCGCCCGCACCGCTGCCCGAAGCACCCCCCTGAGACATGGAGAACGAGCCCACAGTGAACGATGATGCGCCGCCCGATACAACACTGCACCATGCCTCAACGCCGCCGCACAGCCACATATATTCAGCCTGAGCGCATACAGCAAAGTTATATGCCATTTCCTGGGTTTCCCCGTCAGGCTTGGTGAGGATAACGCTGTCTATCACGTTTCCCGCACGGAGGAGCAGGCGGCTCAGGTCGTCATACTCCACGCCGCCGTAGATGTTTATGTAGAAATCCCTGTCAGCCGCCATAAAATCACTCCTTACGCCTTAAGCATCGCAGCAGTCACGGTGATATAGCCGACAGTGACCGCCTTGCTGTCCGAGTTAAAGCGAACTACCTCGATAACATTGCCCTCGGCAGCTGCGATCTCGGTAGTGCCGCTGGTAAGCGCTGTGCCTGCGTATGCGGCGGAAGTCTCGCCGTAAACAGCCCTTGCGGAAGGATTTACCTTGTACGCATAAGTGCCGCTTGCATCGCCGCCTGCCGCAACGGTAATAACAGTCTTGCCCTTTGTGCTGCCTGCCGCTGCTGTGAGCTTAAGAGAGCCGGGAGCATATACCGCACGGATAGCCACGCTTCTGAGCACCTTGTGAGCATATGCGATTCTTCCCTGTACCGCACTTGCACCGATGTACTTGCCCGAGCCGTTCATGTCCTGGAGATGTACGGGAACGGAGAACTCTTCCGCTCTGGTTGCAAATCTGGGGTGGCCTGCGATCATTGCCAGACCCGCAGTCCTGTCATTCCATTCAATGACGTTAAAACCAGCGATGCGGCCCACGATACCGCTCTGAACTACGTTGTCACCCAGAGATGATGCCTTAACGAACTCAGGGGACTTAAGGATAAATGAGTAGGTCGCAGGGGTAACCAGCAGATAGCGTCTGCCGTCATCGGGAATATTGGCCTCGCTCATCTGCTGCCTGATATCCACGATATCGCTGTAAATGCCGTCAACGGTAAGCGCACCGATGTTGGTAACGGTAGCGCCTGCGAGAAGTACGGTAGCGCCGTCAGTATCCTCAGCAACGGCAAGGGCATAGCCTGCACTGTCAAGTCTGTCCGCAACAAGGTTGTCGGGGACAAGCTGCGCATCGTAGCCGTCGATAAGCTCATTCACTGCCTTTTCCTTGTCGATGGGGAAGTTGATGTAAGATGTGCTGCCGTGCTTAACAGGAATGCCGTTTGCACGGTCGTAGTCCGATACCTCCACCTCCGCATCTCTTACGGGGATCTTTACAACGCCCGCCTTGGGGCTGCCCTCGTAGTCGGTGTTGAATACAACGCCGTTTTTCAGCTTGTTTTCCTGGCGGATCTTTGCCAGAACCAGAGCCGAATATCTTTCCTGTGCTTCATGTGCCATAAATTACATTCCTCCTGTTTTTAGATTTTTATGTTGGGATTTTTCGCAAGGAACGCCGCCTCTACGCCCGAAGGCTGCTTGCCGCCGTTCCCGAAGCTTACCCCCGTGGTGACACCCTGAGGGGCACTTTTTGCAGAGCAGAAAGAAGGGTATTTTGAGATGACCGCATCAATAGCCTTTTCGATAGGCATATCGTCCGATACCTTTGCCATGGCAAGGGCGATAACGTCATCTACAGCCTCGGCAGTTACGCCCTTGGAATAAGCGCAGCACTTAGCCTCAGCCGCCGCAAGCTTCTTTTCAGCGTCCGCCCTGCCATTTTCGGCAGCGGATATCTTTTCCTGTGAAAGCTGTTCAGCAGTTTTCTGACTGTCCTGCCACTTGTGAAATGCGTCCATTTCTTCCTTTGTGGGCTGTCCCTTTGCCTGCCTTTCAAGTCTCTGCTTGACTATTGCGTCAAGCTCTGCCTGGGTAAATGTTTTTGCCGTCTGCTCAGGCTCAGACGTAGATACAGCCTTTTCAGGGAGATTTGCTCCGCCCTTTACAGCCTGTGTGGGATCACCTCCGTAGGCTCCCGTGGAGCCATTTTCAGCCTTGTTGGTTTCGGTTACGGTTGTGTTTGTTTCTGCCATTATGATTACCTCCGTTTATAGCCTGTCGGCTTGTTTTTTCCGTCCTCAGTTTAACGCCGTAAGCACGTTTAGGGCATAAAAAAAGCAGCCGTAAAGCTGCTGATTTACTGTTTAGCCCCTCGATTTCGAGGGGTTATGTTTTGGTGGAGCCAACAAAACGTGATTGGCATAAAAACAGCGCATATGTTACCGACAAAATGTCGTGAACATACACGCTTGTGTGGGCATAAGAAAACCGCCTTGTTACGGGCGGTTAATTGACCTCTCATTCCAATCGTGATATAATCAGCATAAGGAAGGAGGTGTGTTTTATGGTTCGCTATATCGAAATCCCAAAGCCGGTACATTGTCCTAAATGGGGAATTGATATTTGTTTGCTTGGAAAATATTATTTATCCGATGATATGGATTCAAGTGTGGGAAAATTCAAATCTGCTTCCTGCCCGATTGTTGAGAACAGCAAGCTTCCCTTGCATAAGCAGGAGACAGAGTATAAACTGCTCAGATGCCTTGAATATCTGCAATGTCCGTTGCTGAAAGATTTTCCCGAAGAAATCAATACTCAAAAAATCACTCGGATAGAATGACCTTTCTTTTCTCGATCCTGAACTCAAACCCCGCAGCTTTTTCAGAAAGAGAAGCTATATCGGAAGCAAGCGCCTGTATGTCGGAAATACAGGTGCTTTGTTTTATGAGCTGTGATTTTATATTCAGAAGTTCAAGAGTTTTTTCAAGCTCTGAAATATTGGTTATTCTTTCGGAAATATATTCCACATTCTCACTCCTCCAACAAAAAATCACCCTACTTGTGTAAGGTGATTAAAACCATATTGCTGTTGCTTCCTTGGGAATAGGCTGACCTAAATCCAAAAGCTCTGAAAGCTTTGAACGCACGTGAGCCACATACATTTTCTTGCCGTGCTCATATTTGGAAAACTCAACGTTTGTGACCTCTCGTGTTTGGGCATCAACAGTTACTTTTCCGGCATCACTGCTGTTTTCAGGAATATAGTCGCAGGAAATGCTGTTCCCGTCAAAAACAATATTCAAAAGGCTTACCATATAAGCACCTCCTTATTCGCAATATTTTGCGTAATTATATTTCTTTGAAGCCAAGATGTGGGCTTCATTTTGAGAATACCCTTTTTCCATATAGCGGAGTTCGGCATATTCGTGTTTCAGTAAAACGATATCCTGTTCCTTGAAATCGCCGTTTATAAGCCGCTGCCAAGACTGAGCCATATCATAAGAGGGGTCAAATCGCTTATGCCCTGTCAAGAGGTCGTGCTCGGTGATAAAAACGTGATTTTTTATTTTGTCAATTTTATCACGGCTTATTCCTGTTGCCGCAGATATTTTCTGAGTATCTGTTTTCATATGGCGAACAGATTCATAATATTGAACAGCGTGCTTTTCGGCTTCCTTGCTGTAAGGGTTTAATGCTCCGCTTATTACACCTGTATTCATTATACCACTTCTGCTGCCATTGTCAAGCCCTGATTTCGCCTTCCTCTCCGCCCAAACCGTCTTGCTCGACCTGCTCCTGTCATACCCATAAACCTGAGTGCGGTCATTGTGCTGTCTCAGCCCCGTTTCCTTGCAGTAAGCGGAGTATTTTTCCTTCTGCGTCCTCAGCCTGAGAGAAGCTTTCTGCAAGCCCTCAGTGTCGCCTGTTTCCTGTAACATCATACATTCACGCTTGGCGGCTCTGATGCCCCGTTCCATAGCTCTCTGCTGCTGAAACTGCATATACCGCCTGTCATTTTCCTCTTTGGGATAGGGAAAATATCGCTGAAAATTGATGCCCTCTGCAAATGGATATTGAACGTGCCCGCAGTTGATACCGAGTATTCCGTCAGGCTGTCCGTAACTCGTCTGAGAAAAAGGCGTAAAATGTATTTTATTTCCTGCGCCGTCTGTGGTTACTCCGCTTGTGCCGTCACGGGAATAAATTTTCCCTTGGTCAATGGCACATTTGGGACGTGCGCCCAGATGTGAGCTTAGTTCGATAAGGTTTATCCCGTATTCGTCACAACGTGCGTCCTGCGCAGCCCTCGCAGTGTTTCCGAGAGTTGACCGCATATCCATCATAACGTAAGCCTCGGGGGACCATTCACGCCCACGCTTGTCCACGAAAGCGGGAATGCCCTTTTGAGCAAGCTCCCGTATGGTTTTCCTTGTTGCTTCCTGCAATGACATCTGCCCCGATACAGTCTTTGCCGCACCCTTGCCCATAATGTCAAGAGCGCCCTGCCTGCCCTCACCGGTGTCACGGTAAATGGCATTGACCGCATTCACATACGCCGATTTTGCCTTGTACCCCATGACCGTGTTTACAAGGTTAAGGTCGCTCGCCGCCTGCCGCTGAAACGCCTTGGCCGCATTCATGGCTGAGGTTTCCGCAGGAATGTCCGAGAAATATTCCGACAGCCCCGCAGCATTCGCCGCCTGCACCGCATTGTCAAGATATCCTATCTCAGTCTCAGCCGCCGTCAGAACAGCGTCCATAGTCTGACCGCCCTCGACCTCGGAATATCCCGCAATGATAGCCGCCGCCCGCTTGTCGAAGCGTCCTGCCCTTGCAAGCTGCCTTATCCGCCATTTGGACGTGTCGGAAATATCCCCATCCCGTGAAAGCTGCGCCGCAATTTCCCGCAGGATATCATCTTCCATATCCAGCAGCACCCGCACCAGAGGCGCCGAAAGCTCGTCATACTGTTCCCTTGTCATTATTCAGCACCTTCAAGAATTTTCTTTGCCTCTTCCTTGGAAACGCCGATAGCTACGGAAATGACGTTTATAGCCTGTCCCAGACTCAGAGCACCTGACTGATACTGCGCCATAACAGCAATAAGGCTCTGTGTCTGTGCACCGTTCAGGGTCTTGCCTGCGGCTTCTTCGGCACTGTCAATGATGTCGTCAGTGCCTGCCGTATCATCAGCATTATCACCGCCGAGAGGTGCGAAGCCCTCACCGTCCGAAACACCCAGCACAGCACTTTCCGCATTTATCCGTTCAAGCTCCCGCTTTGCCGCCTCTTCATCGCACTTCATAACCTCCATAATGGCGGAAACCTTGGACTTCAAGCCCGCCGCCACAAGATTTATGTTGTTCTGAATAAGCGTGTTGTCATCAATAACAACGCTGTCCTTAAACGCCACAGTGACCTCAAGATCACCGTTCGGGACTTCACCCGTGATCATCGCAAGCCTGAGCACAGCCCTGCACATACCCTCGATAAACTCTACCAGCAGATTTTTCTGACATCGGATAGTGACCGCTGTCTTGTTCTCCTCGGATACAACTTCGGTCGCAGTCTTAACACCGCCCGCCTTGTCGAATGACAGCGAGCCGGGAGAAAGCCCCACCTGAAAGCACAGAATATTCAGCAGCGCATTTATGCCGTCAACGTGTTCTGAAATTCTCAGCTCCACAGTGTTGTCGGTGATTTTCAGATCCTTGTCTTCATCGCATTTGAGCGCCTGATATACCTCGTCGTCAGCGTCAAAATACCGCTCTGTCTTACCCGTTTCGGGATTGACCACAGTACGAATGCAGGAGCTTGGCACGATTATTCTCTTCTTTCCGAGAACAAACTCACGGGCAAAGCTGTCAAACGCCACATCAAGGGCTTTGAGCGTGTCCTCGCAGTTTGCAAAGCAGCTTATGCCGAGAGGCAGCTCCGTGGGAATGTTGCTTGGAAAATCGGTCTTGAAATACTGAAACAGGGGAGTGTCCATAGCATATGTGAACGTGTCTGCCATATCGGGATAAAGCACCGACAGCGGCACTCTGTCACCCGGAGCATTGGGGTCAGAAGAACGAAACAAAAAGCACTCCACAAGGATATCATCATCCTTGACGGAATGCTTCTCGAATAACGTGTAATAATATTTGCCCTTGGCTGATACCGTGCCGAAAATGCCCTCGGTAATGTCCCTGTTGTCCCATTTCAATGGGTAGAACTGCCGCCCCTCAACAAACGAGAGCCGCACCCTGCCCCGTTCTATGTATTCCCTCAGAACACAGCCGCCCTGAGCAAACGCCGCCGAAAGCAGTCGGGGAATGTTCTTCCAGAAGCCCTCACGACAGAGAAAATCAAGGATAAAGTCGTCATATTCCTTTGACCCGCAGGATATGTCCACCTGCTCCGCAAAGCACTTGTGAGAAAACTCGTCGCACAGTATCTTTGCCGTGTTCAGCATATTCATCTGCCGCACAGTGCCCCTGTTCAAGCCTGCACGCTTTACCTCACGCCACTTAGGACGACCCTCGTAAATGTCCTGCCACCTGTCCATATAGCCGCTGTAAAAGCCGTTATCCCCGGGAAATTCTTCCTCGGGAAACGCCTGCCGCATTTTTTCTATCATCATCTGCTTATCACCCTCTCCATCATCTCCCGCATATACGGTTCTGTGCTGTACTCCTGCGCATCGAGATTATCAATGTTTGTTGTGCCGTCATCGAGGCGGACATCAGCCGTTTTGACCTTGCTATCCCACATAGCCTCTGAGAGCGCATCTATGGTCGATGTGCAGCCCTTAAGTATCTTGTACCGCCCTGCACCCATCATCACCGTGTAGAAGCGTATGCGGTCGTTTATGGGACCCTTTCGGGCATTATGTATTTCCACACACAAATTTCTTTTCGCCGCATCTATGCGCATACCCTCGATGAGTGTCTGCTCTGCGCTATCGCAATATACATTGACCAGCGGAACGCCCCCGAGAATGAGCCTGCATTCTGCGATAAACCCCGCAAAATCAGCATATAGCTGCTCAGGTGTCGCAGCATCTTTCCTGCGGTAATCGTGAACGGTCACCATATCCCGAAGCCCACGGGTGAAGCCCGTGCAGTTGAATGCGTGAGCCGACTTGCCGCCGCCGAAGTCAACCCCGACAGTGGCAAGCACGAGGTCAAGTCCGTCAAGGCTGTCAATGATAAAATCATTCGGACGGTCATTGAAACGGCGGTATATAATGCCCTCAGCATTCACCCATTTGCCAAGCACATAACGGTCATAATATATCGTTCCCGCATATTCCGTTTTCAGATCACTTACAAATTTCGGGTCAAGGGTCGGATTGTCATCAAGAGTATATTTCTGACAGTAAATATCCGCATCACTGTCAAGGAATTTCTTGAACCAGTGCTGACGTCCCTCGGGATTGCACGTTCCGTCAAAACGGCTGTAAGGCTTGTCCAGACGTGATTTCAGCATATCAAAGACAGCCTCGTTCCACGTCACGACCTCATCGCCATAGCAATATTTGACCGACATACCCCGTATCTTGTCAACCGATGTTTTCTTGTCAGCTCCGAGGCAGTAACACCGCTCACCGAAGAGCATAGCCGTGTTGTCAGTCGTTCGGATAGACTTTACCAGTTCATCGCCCCACAGCTCCTGCAGGGGATATATGACATTTCGGAGCAGCGTGCCCTGAGTATGTCCCAGGAGCAGCACAGCCCCCTCACGTCCCACCACACTGCGAATGCGTTTGGGTATGGCGTAATAGTCCATATACGTCTTTCCCGAACGTGTCGCACCTGTCTTGACGTTCCATCGGTGCGTGGCGCTCCGAAAGTATTCCTTTTGCATATCTGTGAACATCAGAAGCCCCCTTCGATCTTGCCGAGGACTTCATCAAGCTTGGAGAGTGCCGCACTGTCTCCCTCGGAAGAAGCCTTTTCCTTAAGCTTAAGCTCACGCTTTTTAAGGGCAAGCTCCTCGTGCGCAATATCCTTGCCGAGTATCTGTATCACCCTGTCAAACGCCTTTGTATCGCCCTGAGCAGCACTGAGAAACATAGACATAACAAGCACCATCTCGTTGTCCATATCATCGGGAGAAATGCCGAGAGCTTCAAGCTGCTCCCTGTCATTGGCAGCAGCGGGAAGTTCAAGCAGAGCCTTCATCTTCTGCTTCATATCCTTTTTGCGCCGCCTTGCAGCCCCCGAGGCTTTGCCGCCTTTTTGAGTGATTTCTCGGAGTTCACTCGGAGTTCGTTCGGAATTTGATATTAGATTTTTTTCATTCACGGGTCACCACCTGCTTGGTTTGGAGTATAAAAAAGCGCCCCGAAATCGGAGCGCTAAATAAGATTTTATTTAATTAGTGGTTTGGAGAGCATTTTTTGCAAAAACCTGAACCCTGATCTCCGTTTTTATAATCGTCTTTATCAAAGACTTTTCCGCAATCAGGGCAAGTGAAATATTCGCCAACACACTTTTCGCAAACAAATCCGCCATCATTATGCTCGTACTCAGCATTTGGGGCATTACAATTTTTGCACTTCATATTGATTTATCCTCCTGTCAAAAAGCTTGTACATATACTTATCAGTATATATATTTTAACACAAATGGTATGACATTGTCAAGCTTTTTGAGCAATTTCTATAAGAGCATTTCCGTGAAGCCTATGTACGTGACGCACACTGATTTTCATTTCTAAAGCAATCTGTCCCCAAGACTTGCAATAAAGATAATAACGATTAAGCACTTGCCGCTTTCGCTCATCTTTCACAAGGTAAATGAGCCTGCCCGCTGCACAATACGGGCCCGCAAGCTCTGCTTTGCATTTGTCCGCTTGGGTTTCATAATCAGATACCTCGCAATATGATTCTTCAACGGAATTTCCGTTGCGCTCATATTCTGCGCCTGTGCTGTTATATCGCACTGTTTTGCCGTCTGTAAGTCTGTTTTCATAACGCCTGTGCTTGTTACGGGCTTTGAGATACTTGCTCCCTGCCTCCCGTGCGTCATTCAGCACCGCCTTGACCTCCTGCACAGTCAATATGCATCACTCCTTTTTCAGCAATTCGGGATTATCATAAATATTGCCTATGACTTCGCAATATTTGGAAGCTGTATATGGATATAAATCTTCGGGCAAAACATTGTCCCTCTTCCAATAATCACCCCTATTACAAAAGAATATTTTTTTCACCCACTTATGCTCTCCCCACTCGATGATATATCGTGAAATATCAGTGCCACCAGTTGGAGTTCCAACGGAGTTAACCAATCGGCTAACGCTTTCAATAATGTCCCCCTCAAAAATCTTGGTGCCGTTTTTATCAGTCACCCCTGTGTATTGACCGACAGTTTCGGGGTCAACCTCATAATCATTGCATTCAGGTCTGTCAGTTTCGTACTGCCGTATTTTCATCGCCCCAAGGTCGGAGAATACATACCCGAACACCCATCCACCGTCAGGTTTACCGTTGTTATACGGACAGCCTGTTACTGCTTTTGTTTTTCCTCTGAACAAAATTTCACGTTTCATTGTTTTCACCTCCGTCCATCTTTGCCCCGCAATCCTCGCAGTATTTTTTAGTAGGCTTATCCCAACTGCCCTCAGTGGTGATGACAAAGCCGCACGCAGAGCAGCACCACTCGTCCCCGCCAAGATGTATCCACTCCTCATGCACCACCGGGGCAACATCGGCAGTAGGAATGTCATCAAGATACTCGGCGAGATAATCGGCAGCCTCTTCTGATGACAGTGATGTCGTCCACCCGTCCCTGCGCCCAGAATCCATGTCTTGGAATGCTTTTTTCGCAATTTCACGCTCTATGTACTCAGCCATTGTCAGCCCTCCTGTTCCAAGCTTCGGCTGCTTCTTTTAAGCCTTTCGCATTGTTTATGTAGTTAATAAAGCATCTGCATTTTTGACAGCCTATCCACCCAAACGCAAATTTGTTTTCGGGGTCAGTCGTTTGGAACGACGTTACCGCTTCTCCACCGCAGAACGGACAGGGCTTCAATTCGTCAGTCATTGCCATCTTATCGGTCCCCCTCCTGTTTCAAATTTCTGCCGCACATCGGGCAGTAGTTAATTGGCAATATTACAAAACTGGAATCATCGGTTGCGATGAAAACCTGTCCTTCGTCTTTTATCAATATAAACGGGTCGCTACCAGGCTTCATACGCTCACCTATATCCCGCACAGAAAAATCACAGTACGGGCATGGCTTCAATTCGTCGTCAAGCTCAATCATCTTCCTCACCTCCTACAATCTTGAGCAAAGCTTCAAGTGTCATTTTCTGGTCGCCGAGATTATCTATGCGTTCCATAGCTATCAATTTATCGTCATTAGCCTTACGAATATCACGATTGCAAGTCCCGATTGCACTCTTTATGGCATTGACAACAGCCGCATCATACTTAACGGCATCAATAGCAAATGACAACGCTTCAACATCTTTGTGAAACACCTCATCATCGCCGTCATCGGTATAATGACCCTCAGCTTCGGTTTTCAACTCTTCAAGATGACTTATGATTTGATTTTCATTCATTTTTGCATATCCTCCTAATTTTAATTTAAATGCCGTTTTTAGGCACTTTGTGCTTTTACGTGAATTTATCCTACCCACATCCGTAAAGCTTCATACAGCTCATTTCCGTGGACTTGCCGTTGATTTGGATTTTCTTTTTGTAGTTGGCTTTCATTTCTGAACGCCCTCCATATTCCTCAGCACCGTTTTTTCGGTAACATCTTCGCCACGTGCCGCAGAAACGATTTTAAGGGCTGTTTTAAACGCTTCGCTGACCTCGTTGGGTAATTTGACTGCCATTTTGCAAAGTGCCGTACAGAGCGTTTCTGTGGCTTTTACCACTTCCTGGTGATTTTTGCAAATCTCGGAGTATTTCAGATATTGAGCAAGGTCGTTCCTGTAATCCTTGTAAAAAAGCTGCTTTTTCGCTTTTGCCTCGTCAATGGTGATTTCCCCATGGTTATAGCTTGCATATACTCCGCAGAGCCGCTCGAAATATCTGTATTCTGCAGCAGGAAATTCGGAGTAATCTATGACTGTTCCGCTGCACCCTGCCTTGTAACAGTCGGTCTCAATTTTTTTGAATGTCTGAGGGTCGAGAAAATCAATCTTTTCCATGACCATATTTACACCTCCGGTTTATTGTTTTTTGCGTGCTCTATTATCCAATCAATATCGAAGGACGGCTGCTTTTTAGGCTGGATATTATCGGAAGTGAGCCACTTGACAATGGTATCATAATGATTTTTATACGGCTTCTTGCCGCTTGAACTGAGATACTGCCCGATTTTATCAATGTACTGATCTATGACCGCCTTGCCATATTTTCCGCAAAGGTCATTATATTGTTTTTCGGTAAGGTGTACGTTGGTGGTGGTTGTGCCCGTTCCGGGCACGGTATTATTATGTAATACACTACCACTATCACTATCATTTACAATATCAATCTCATTTTCAATATCAATACCACTATCAATATCATTATCAGTATCGTTTGTATTACAAAAAATACATTTGTATTCATTTGTATCTTTTGTATCTGCTGTGTCGTCGGTCTGATTTTGGCTTTTGTTTGCCTTCTCCCAACGCTTTTTTATATTTTCGGAGCGCTTTTTGCAGGTCTCCTCGTACTTCTGCAGGTCGTTGTCAAGCTGATTTGATATGAAAGAAAAAGCCATTGCCGCCATTCCGTCAAGATCAGGCAGCCTGCCTTCGTTCACATATTCAAAAATCGCCTTGAACAGCTTCCCTGCTTCATCGTCTGATAATCGTTCTATATGCTTTATATAATCCGCATAAAGGATAAAGCTCTTCTTTTTCGGCATTCATACCACCTCAGACTCAGAACGGAAGATCGCTGTCGCTCACAACTTCCTCAAAGTCCGAAAGGTCGGCAGGAACGGGAGCAGGTGCAGCCGCTGCCGTATTGTTTCGCTGAGGAGGGGAAGAGCTTTTGTTTCCGCCGCTGTCACCGCCGAAATATGCGTGCTCCGCAAGCACCTCAGTGACATAATGCTTTACATCGGGGTAACGCTTGTCATCATAATTTCTCGTTCTGATAACGCCCTCAATGCCTATCATCTTGCCCTTGGAGAAGTATCGGCAGATAAATTCAGCCGTCTGTCTCCACGCCGTGCAGCTGATAAAATCGACCTGCCGCCCGCCGTTCTGATCCTTATACCCCCTGTCAACAGCCACGCTGAAGCTACAGGACGATATGCCGTTTACGCTCTGCCGCAGTTCAGGATCCGCTGTCAGACGCCCCATTAAACATACCCTGTTCATTTGATGCACCTCCTAAAATTTTGGCTATCATATAGCCTGTCATACGCTTGTCGCAGAATACGAAATCAACATCATACCGCTGACCAATGGTAAAGAGTATCTTGAAAAGCTGCTTTCCGCTGACAGCTTTGGGAGACGTTCTGAGGCGGGGATTTACCCACCCCTGAACATCTGCAAGTGTCTTGATATTGCTTCCGTGTTCGCAAAGAATAATGATCTTTATCCCATTTTCCCGTGCACGTTTAAGCTCATTGATGAACCTTTCGTGCTGCTGGCAGACATTACCGCATATTTCCTGTAAATTCTGCTTGCGGTCAATTACGACCCTCGGATTGTCGAGGCTCATATAATCGCCTACATAAAGCTTTGACGTATAATGCTGAATGCCTGTTTCATCAAAATAGCTCACTATCTGTTTAATGGCTCTGGATTTTTCTCTGGTATCAATCTGTATAGTCACTTTTAAACTCCTCCGAGGTCAGGACCTTGTCAAGCTGTTTAGTGAATTTACAGTAATCACAGTGTCCGCATCTGGTCGGTTCTTCCTTTCCAGACTTTATTGCCGCATATCTTCCGATGTTCGCCTTGACTATCTCCATCGCCGCATCAAGCTCAGCCTGATCCAGACTTATGACCTGTAAGTCGGTCTCCTTTTCCTTTGTGGCTGCAGCAAGGACAAAGGGGAGAGTTTCCCCTGTGTTCTGCCTTACTATCTCCTGATATACAGCGCCCTGAATGTCATAGCCCCAGGCTTCATAAAAGCTGAGCCTGCCTCTGCCGTTTACAAATATGGGGGAAAAGTCCTTTATGACCTTGAGGTCAACTATGGTCTTGTGCTCCCGATAGCTGTCAATTTTTATCTTGACAGGCACGCCTTCAATCTCGCCCACCATAATTTTCTGCTTTTCTCCGTCCATAGCCTTCATGAAAAAGCTGTCTCGTTCGATTCGGTTGATTATGTAATCCGCCTGATTATATTCAGCTTTCAACGCACCGTCACGCTTGAATATTTCGGGGTTCTTTGCCTTGAAAATATCAAGCGTGCCCTCGAAATGTGCATCGACATACGAGCCTACAAGAAGTGCGGTAGTCTTTTCGGGAGCATATTTACCGTGCAGCTCCGCAAGGGCTGCCGCCTCACATTTTTCAAAGCTTTTGAACTGAGACACGCCCATATATTTCAGATTGTTCTCCGGCGAAAAATAGTCGGTCTGAGTTATGCTGTGGGGTATCATAAATATGTTACCTCCATTTCCGCACTGTCAGTTGTCCTTGTGGCGATGAACTGCACACCCTTTTCCCTGCACTTGTTGTACAGCTTTTCACGGTTTTCCGCACTGAGCTTTTCGGCGCCGTCGATGAGAATTATCTGTAAATTGTTGGGCTTGCTCAGAGCAACGTCAACGCAAAGCTCAAGCTGTTCACCCTCTGAGAGGTTGGAAACGGGGAGACCGTGTATAAGGGGAATGCCGTTCTCCACCGTGAAGCCCTCAATGGGGATAGAAGCGGTTTCGAGTATCTTTCCGGGAAGACTGCGGGCAAGCTCTATCTTTGCTGTAAGCTTGTCCGAAGCGGCGGTAAGCTCCTTGACCTCTTCCTGCATATTCCTCATACGGTTGTACTCGTTGATATATTTTTTCATCTGCTCGGCGTGCGCCGCCTGCTCTTCCAGAGGAGCCGTTTCAACGGGAATTTTGTCCGCATATTCGTCAGCAACCTTGATATCGGAATCAAGCCTTGCCACATTTTCGTTATAACGGCTTTCCGCAAGTGCTATCTTATCCGCAAGTATCCCGTCAAGGGAAGCAAGCTTGTTCTCATTGGCTGTGATCTCCGCTTTCATGCGTTCGATAGATTTCAAAATAGCTTCACGCTGGTTGGATATCGCCATCTTTTCGGCAGCCACAGCGGATTCCTTTTCGCCCTGAAAGCCCCTTATCTTGTTGGCATAACTGTCCTTGAACGCCTTTGCACGCTGAATACGGCTGTTGTGTTCCCTGGCACTGTTTATCTTCTTATACGCTTCCGCAAGGTCGAAATTCTCCCATTCCTCCGCATTGAAATGCTCGGGTATATCTTTGGCGATATCCTCGATGAACGCCTTCTGATTGCGGATATCACGGTTGATGTCCTGCCTGCGCTTAAAGTAGTCCCCATTTTCGGACTGGATATCCGAAAGTACCTGCAGTATGTTCTGGCTGTAATCAATGCCCTGCGGTATCTCACCGAACTGCTGATTTATCCAGTTAAGGTCCCAGGGAAATTCGATGAGGTCAAGAATGGCCCTGTTCTGCTCCTTTTTGGTCATCTGGGTAAAAGCTACAGGGTCAAGCTGCAAGGGCGTAAAGAGCTGCTTAAGAAAGTTTTCGGGAGAAGATACCTCCTTGCCGCAGTCCTTTACGGATTTATAATCAGCCTGCTCGGTGCGCTTCTTACGATTGATGTAAATACCTGTGTCAGTCTCAACAATGATCTCGCCCTCTTTTTCGCCCTTGTGGATAACATAATCACGGGAGCTTCCATTGGTAAGAGCATATCTGATAGAATCTATTACCGATGTCTTGCCTGTACCGTTTGTACCTGTGATCTCGACAGATCTGCCGTCAAGCTCGGTCTCGGTGATGCCGAAAAGGTTCTTTATTTTTATCTTGGTAGCCTTCATTTTTCATATCCTCCGTTACAGTTCAATTCTTTCAACGGGCTGAATGTCCTCAGCCTCGCCCTCAACGTGTACGCCCATAAGGACTTCGGGGCAATAGACCCTCGCAAAGAATGACGATGCTCTGTATGCAAGCATAAGCTCGGGCATATTCGTCCATTTTGGGTTTTTGCCGAGCCAGCCCTCAGCCCTCGCCATTTTCAGCGTGACCTCGGGACCTTCCACCCTGTCACCCGTGTCAGCCCATACAGCCGACAGATAACAGCCTCGGTCATCGGTGCCCTTTGTGCCGATATATACAGGGCGGACACTTCCCGGCTTAAACTTTCCACAGCCTTCAATAAGTGCCTTGCAGGCTTGTCCGCTCCAGGAGGGCTTGCCCTTTACAACATAAAGGTTCTGCATAACCATCATAGGCGATACGCCCATTCTGTCAGCCATATCTACAGCGATGGCGCAGTCGGCAGGCTTGTTTTTATAGTTGTCGGGGATAATGTCAGCCGTTGCAATGACTTTTGCAAGCTTGTACGCCCTTGAAAAATCAGCCACGATATTTGCAGACGGCTGCTGCACTATATCCGATATCGCTGTTCCGCTCTGAGCGGGGATAACCTGTGTTTCATTATTTTCCATATGTCAATCCTCCATATCAAAAAGTGAAATTTGTTCGTTGCTTTCGGGGATATCCTGCCATTTAACACCTATGTAGTCGAGGACACGCCCCCAGCCGTATTCTGTGCCGTCCTCGTCTTTGCAAACATGGTACATCCAATATTCCCAAGCTTTGGGATTGGCTTCCCTCAGACGGTCAAATCTATGCGGACGGGCTTCCATATGTATTCCGAAACCGCATATATCACAGCCTGTCCTTTGTGCCTTGGTAGTGTACAGGGTGCCGTCTCCTTTGCGCTCAATGGTGCCGTATATCTCGGGAACGGGGACGTGCAAATCTAACGCCAGCTGCAAAATATCCTGCCTGTTGAATATGGCAAACGGAGCGGAACGGACCGTATCTTTGCCATAATAATTACAGCCGTGCATTTTTAGTGATTTTTCACGCCTGCCGCCCTCCGAAGCCATAAGCCCCAGATAAGGGAAGCTGTTATGCTCCTTCGCCCAATCGTCGCATGGCTTTTCTTTCAGCCAATAGCAGCACTGCGAACTGACTTTGAACGGCGGCGTTTTGTAATTAACGCCCTCGTTTTCGTTTTCATATCCGCCGAAAAGATACAGCCATTTTAACGGCAGCTTCATTCGGCTGTTCTTCTGCCACCCGCCGTATTCTCCCGTTTCGCCCGTAATGATAGCGTGTCGGATAGTAGCATTTTTCTCAGTAGGGTGTTGCAAATGCTCTATCTTTGCCGCCTTTTCCTTGCTGATAACGGGAAATCCATATTCCTGGAGAATTTTGTGCTTGGTCATAGGCTTTCCGTCTTTATCTCTTGAAGTTTTCAGTGATATTACTCCAAGCTGCCGATGTATGCACTGAATGCTCGGGTCTTCGATACCTGATACCGATATAGCAGGAACGTCAATCCCAATGCTGCGGAGAAATAGCAGCAGCGTTATGCTGTCAAGTCCGCCAACCGATACATGGCAATTTGCGTAATACTCGCCAACAGAAGATGTTATAGTGTTGTAAAAATCCTTAGCCATCTTTGCAGCGTGTGAGACCTTAGCCTCATAGGGCAGCTGCTGGAGCTGTAAAAAGCGCTGAATGTTCTCGTCAGTATGTTCACGCTCTTTGCGCTCAAGAACGTTTTCCTTGTACTTCTTTGCGCCGCTCCTCGGGGTGATCTGCTCGTCCTCAATCAGGGTGAGTTGTTCCATCAGTCCCTTGCCTCCCCGTAAATCCTGCGGTAACATGAAACGCAGTAGCACAGCCCGAGAGACTTGTAAAACGCCTTGCGCCTGCCGCATTTGCAGCATAGGCATATTTTGATTTTCATCTTGACATTCTCCTCATTATCTGCTATAATGCAGATGATAATATATCTGTTTATTATTTTTCCTCCGCCTGACCTCGGCTGCAACCGAATCAGGCGGATTTTTTATCCCTGCACCGGGCATTCAGAGAGCGACAGAATACTTGCCGCACCAACAAACTGCTGAGCGCATTCATTCGCCATCTCAAAGCTGTGTGCCTGAATGCGGCAGCTGTACTTCCTGCCCTCATAGGCGTATCTAAGGATATACCATTTCATTTTTACACCTCCTTGCAAACATCTGTGATAACCGCCTCGACCAGATCGTCAAGACTGTTTTCAGCGAAAATCCTGTCCTTTGCCTTAGCTTCGGCAGCTTCCCGTGACCCAGCCGATACGCTGTACACATCGTTGAATGCGCCGCCCTTGAACCTGAGGTGGACATATACGTTGTATGTGCTCATTACTTTACACCTGCCTTTTCCTTAGCTGCCTCGAGCAGCTTCTTGTCGATGATACGCTTGAGACATTTTGCCATAATCTCAGGGCTTGGTTCGTTTACGAGTATGATCCTGCGTCCGCTTTCGGACATCATTTCTCTGATGATGGGCTTTGTTGTTTCATTCATATTTATTTCTCCTTGGCAAAATTTAGTTTTCTTTGGCGGAGTGCGAATGTACTTCGCCGCTTTTTTTGAACAGTACCTGTACCGGAACATCTGAAAAGTATTTTTCATGTATTGCAAGAGCTTCATCAAGTGTGAAGCCTGAACGCCCCGTCAGTTTTTTGCTCAGGTAGTCAGCGCTGATCCCAACTGCTTTCGCTATGTCTTTCTTCTTTATTTGCCTGCAGGCAATTTCCGCTTCAAGTACGGGATATGCGGATAAGCTTGTTTTGTAGGGCATTTCTCCTCATCTCCTTCCTGTCCTGATTTCGGGACAGATAATGTGATAAAATATAATCACGGAAGATTATTTTTCATCAACTCTGTAAATTCGATTACTTTGTACATCTTTCTCACCTCCTTGACAACCCACCTCTTACGCTGTATAATGATGACAATTTACAGTGAAAGAAGGTGAAAATATGACGTTTATTGAATGGATATCCCGCCACAACGGTAAAGATACACCCTTGGGCGATTTCGCCTATGATATCACACGTGACAAAGGTTTTCCCACAACCAATTCACGAAAAGATATCTTAGAACATTTACAGAATGTCCACGCTTGTGATGAAGCAATTCAGACATTCAAGACTGCTTGGAACTCGTATCAGGCGTATCAGAAGAAGCATCAGTAAGAACGCCCACAGTGAACTCATCTGAATAAGGCTTTCTTACCACTCGCTGATTTTGTAAAAGCACTACAAGGTCAGCGATTTCTTTTTCTGTGCCTTTGATTGTGATTTCCATTTCTCTCACCTCCTTTGCCGCAGCTCTGGCTTCGTCAAACGTATCATACGTTCCGATGATGTCTTCAAAGCCGTCAAATGTGTCGATTACTTTGTACACAGGTTCTCCTCCTCTTAGATAATTTCCATATGGTCATAAGCATATTTGACCATATCATAAACAGTCTGAGCTTTGGTGTGATTGGTGATGCTCATCACTTCCTCAACCATTTTTGCCGCTTCGGGGTATGTCCTCAGCTGGGCAAATTCAATAGGCGCTTCCTTTGGCGCTCTTTTGACTTTGAATTTCTCTTCCATGTTTTCATCTCCTTGACATTGTCGCCCTTTCACATTATAATTGTGGTAAATTGTAGTGAAAGGAGGGATATTTAATGAATTTTGAAGAGCAGCTTATCAGCCAGTTTGTTCAAAGGATTAAGTCAGGTCAGAATATTGAAAGCGCCGTGTCATTTAAATTTACAGATTTTCCAAATGTATCACGGGAAGAAATATCTGACTTCTGCGCAATGGGTAATGCTAATATCTATTATTACGGTTTTGGACTAAAGCGTAATTATGCGGTAAGCATACTTGAAGACTATGATCTTTTGTAACTGAACCGAGATAGCTCCTGTTATCGGCAGGGGCTATCTTACTTTTCAGCCTTGATAACCAGCTCGTCAATATCATCATCACTGAAAGCAAGTACATGCTCTTCCTGAAATCCGTCTTGAGGGTCGCCATAGATTACATAATTGCTAAATTCGCCGCTCGATACGGATATGTGCAGGGCACGTATGTGAGTTATTTCCTTACCTCTGATAACTAGTTTGATCATTTTCTCACCTCCTTGACAACCCACCTCTTACGCTGTATAATGATGACAATTTACAGTGAAGGGGGGGATATAAATGAGTTTCTGTCCTTTTATGAGTAATGGTAAGGACATAAAAAATTGGTGTGGCTGTATAACCTCTTGTGAGCTTCGTGTTAACAATAGTTGCGCATTGAAGATATTGGCTCAAAAGGCGTTATTTGATGCCAAGCATCAAAAGTCACAGATTGAAGAGAGCAAGCAGAGCGTTGCAGATGGCAGCCGTTAATCTGTCAAGCCCCTCAGCTGTATGCTCCCTTTTCGCCTCCTCTGAGAGCATTTTTATATGTTCCCAGAGGAGATTTTTTGCTTCCGTGGCTGTAAAGTTAGATTTGTTCTCCATTTTCTCACTTCCTTTCATTCTTTCAGTGGTTGGAAAGTTTATGTTTAGGATTTCTGAACTGTTGGAGTAAAAAAATAAGCTGCAATATCGTTTTTGCGTATATCAAGGATATCACAGGCTTTAGCAATTTCTTGCTGCTTCCAGCCGATTTTTCCGTTGAGTTTCAGTGATACGCTGCGTTCTGAAAGCCCTATCTTTTCAGCAAAAACCGTCTGAGTGCCACATTTCTCAACTATTTTACCATTGAGTTTGCTATAATCCCAAGACAATGTAATCACCTCCTATTGTTTTGCGTTCAACATTTCTGAACTAACTATATAATACCACGCTAATTCTTTCTTGTCAATACTTTTTTTCAATTTTTCTAAACTTTTTTTCAAAGCCCTCTTGAATTTTAGTTTAAGATATGATATTATTATTTAAGAGGTGAGGCAAATGAAAAGTACTTTTGCTAAACGTTTATCAGAAATTATGGCAATTAGAGGAAAAAAGCAAAGCGAAGTTTCAAGTGATACAAAAATACCCAAATCTGCAATTAGCCAATATGTTTCGGGCAAGTTCGAAGCTAAACAAGACAGGCTATATGTTTTGGCAAAGTATTTTGATGTCAGCGAAGCGTGGCTAATGGGTTATGATGTGCCAATGGACAGAGCCAAAGAGCCTGTTGCCGATGCTCCCATAGTGCTTACAGAGCAAGAAGGCATAATCATAAAAAAATACCGCACTCTTGACGAATACGGTAAGGAGCTGGTAACAGCTGTTATTGATATTGAGTATAAACGGTGCACATACAAGCCTGAGCCTAATAGAGATGAGCTCATTGAGATAAGCATAAATTATGCTCCCGTTTCCGCAGGTCTTGGTGATGAGCTGGAAGACTACGAACATTGGGAAAAGGTAAGCGTGCCTCTAACCCCGGAGAGCCGTAAGGCAGATTTTATTCTGTGTGTTGACGGTGACAGTATGGAACCTAAGTTCAGTAATGGGGATTATCTTCTTGTTCGCAAGCAGCCTGCTGTGGATATAGGTCAGATAGGTATTTTCGATGTTGACGGCAAGGGCTATGTCAAAAAATACGGCGGAGATAAGCTTATATCTTTAAATCCTAAGTATAAGGATATTTCTACCACAGATGACAGCCGCTGCTTTGGCTTGGTGCTCGGCACAACGGATATTGTTGAAGAATAAGTTTACTACAAAAAAGGACGTGACAAAATGCCAAGATGTAAAAACTGTGGGAAATGGGGATTGTTTTTAAAGCTTTCCAGTAACGGAATGTGTGAAAGTTGTGAAGCTGCATTTAAAATTCAAAACAATATAAGTGATAGCCATGCTCCAAATGCTGTATTTCATACATCGATATTATCTCCCTGTTCTGAATCAATCGATTCAAAACATTGTAGTAATAGCACGATTCTTAATTTACTGAAAAAATACACAACAGAAAGTGACGAGAGCTTTTTAGTATCTAATTTGCATTATGTACCCTTAAATTCAAATCACATACCCAAAGACCAACTTTATCATCGCTTAGAATCAGTTGTTATGATGAAATTATATAAAATGAGTTCCAACAAAAAGTGGATAAGGGATTCGGTAAAACCAGATGTTTATTTTTCAAATTATGATGAGTTGATGTATGTTTTATCGGATTTAACAGAATTTGAAGTATGCTTTCCTTTTTATAAACCTACTCCAAGTGAGATAAAGCAGGAGTACACATTATCGAAAAGCAAGTTTAACGATGATTTTATTCATCGCTGGTGGGATAGTGTGCTTAACCAGGTAAGTGAATTAAAGACTGTTAAAGGAAAGCAAAATAAAATTGACAAATGCAAAGAACAGCTTTTACAGTATAAAAAATATTTGAGTGATGATAACATTAGCTTGGTAAATGAGCTTACATCAATGGTTTTAGATCTGGATAATATTTCAAAAAAAGAAAAGGAAGCTATACCGTTTGATGTTGCAGCTGAAGCACAAATTATAGAACAGTTAAACTTGAATTGTGACATAACGGAAAAACACTTTATTTTGATACAAGCGCAGGATTTTTATTATAAATATCGCAGTACAGATAGAAAATATCTTGAAAAGTGTATAGACTTGTGTCTTGAAGATATCAATTTATTAGATAAGTTGGATTCTGAATATAAAAAAAGCGAAAAAGATAAAATATATAAGCTATCACAATATTCTGATGGATTAAATCAGACAGATAAATTTCTTTTGCAAGATATTGAAGAACACGGCTTTAGAGGGGAAATACCTGCTTGGAAGCGCTTGTGTATTATCTATGAGAAAGACAAGCAATTTGATAAAGCTTTAGAGTATTGTGAAAAAGCAATAAAATATTATACAAGTCATGGAATGACCATGACGGCAGGTGAATTTAAAAAACGAAGGGAAAGGTTAGAATCTAAGATTGACAATTAAGGAGAGTGTACTCAATGAAAAAAATAATATCAGCTGTTCTTGCAGTCATGTGTGTGATGTCAGTTTTTTCAGCGTGCGGCAGTGAAGCAGCACCAAATACCGAGGTGTCTGTTTCCGAATCCGTGTCCGAAGAGGAGCAGAGCAGTGACAGCGTTATCAGAAATATTAAATGGGGTATGTCAATAGACGAAGTGAAATCCTCCGAAACTGCTGAATTTGATAGTGAAAAGGAAAATAAAAGCCTGCGCTATAAAAACATTGATATGTTCGGTCAGAAATTTGATTTGACATATGCTTTTGATGTATCTGACGGTTTATATTCGGCTGTATATGGCAGTCCTGATCTTATGCCCGATGATGCGGCAGCTCTCCAGAAGTCAATAATAGACACATTGACAGAAAAGTATGGAAAAGGTGAAGACGGCAGCCCGTTGTATGATCTTATCTGGTATTCCGGTGATACTAAAATATCACTTTTTATCGGTACACCAAAGGACAATGATACCCTTACATATTTCAGAATATGGTATCAGAAAGATGATGATGCAGCCAGCAGATCCGATAATGGAAATCTTTGATTTATAAATAAAAATCCCCGCCCGGCGCTGGAACACCGAACGGGGAAGAAGCTGTGATACAATCACAACCTTAGACAAGTTTATTGTATCATAGCTCCCTGAAAATGTCAAGGAGTGATAACAAATATATGAAAACCGCCGTAATATACGCCCGATATTCATCGGACAAGCAAACGGAGCAGTCCATCGAGGGGCAGCTCTACGACTGCTACAATTACGCCAAGCAGCACGGCATAACAGTCGTGCAGGAATACATAGACCGAGCCATGACGGGCAAGAACGATGACCGCCCTGCGTTTCAGCAGATGCTTCATGAAAGCGCCATGCACAAGTGGGATAGTGTTATTGTGTGGAAACTTGACCGCTTTGCACGCAACACCATAGACAGCGCCGTAAACCGTCAGATTTTAGCTAAAAACGGCGTGAAGCTGCTGTCCGTCATGGAGAGCTTCGGCGATGACGCATCGGGTCAGATGATGACCCACATCATCGAAGCAATAAACGAATACTACAGCGCCGACCTCAGAGAAAAGACTATCCGAGGAATGAGGCAGTCCGCCATGAAGGCTCAGACCACAGGGCATATCCCGCTGGGTTACAAGGTCGTCGACAAGAAGCTGGTCATTGATGATGAGACCCGAATTATACCCGAAACTGTGTTCAGGATGTATGCAGAGGGGGAGAGGCTCACCGAAATAGCCGAGCATCTGAACGCTCAGGGCTATCGCAACCGCCGAGGCAGACCGTTTACCACAAACAGTTTTTACAATATGCTGGCTAATGAAAAATATATAGGCATTTACAAATACGACGATATAGTAATCGAGGGAGGAATACCGCAGATGATACCCAATGAAGTTTTTGAGGCTGTAAGAGAAAAGCTGATAACCAACCGCAAGAGAGCCGCCAAGAACACCGCCAAAGCCGACTATTATTTGTCGGGTAAATTATACTGCGGTCACTGCGGAGAGCCTATGAGCGGGCTGTCAGGCACAGGACGCAACGGGGTCAAGCACTATTATTACCGCTGTAACGGCGTGCAGAAAAAGTCAGGCTGCCACAAGAAGCTGGAGAATAAATATCTGATAGAGGACGAGGTATGCAGAGCAGCACGGTCGGCGTTTGAGCAGATGGACAAGGCGGAGACTGCCGAGACCATTTATCAGATGTATTTGCAGACGGTCCGAAATGAGTATGCACCCGCCGAACTGGAAAAAGAGCTGACCGAATGCACTAAGCAGGCTGAGAACGTTGTGAACGCCATAGCTCAGACAGGCGGAAATCAGCTGCTTTATGATAAGGTCAGGGAGCTGGAAGAGCGCAAGGAGCAGCTCAGCTCCGCACTCAGGCTGTCTCAGGCAATGACAGACAATGTGCCATCAGTGGAGCAGATCACCGTGTTTATAGATGATATCCTCGCAACCGATATCAACACCACCGAGGGCAAGAAATCTATCGCCGACATCATGATATCAAAGGTGTATGTTTACGACGACAAGCTCACGGTCATTTTCAAAGATAAGGACGGCAAAAGCGTTGATATACCGCTCTCAGCCGTGTCAGATAGCTCCTCAGCGGATTGTGCTCCCTCTGCGCTGGGGAGCCAATAACGCATAATCCGAACACTTTCGTTACTAAGAATGTGTTCGGATTTGTTATTTATTTTTGATATTGTAGCCGTCCGAATTTTATGAGTTTGATATGTACCCAGAATCCTGGACACAATAAAATAGCTTAACCCATGGATGCTATCCTGTATAAAACAGGAGGCATCCATTTTGTTTTAGCCTGTATTCTAACATTGTTGTATATTTATCAACAGCTTTTGAAAACTCTTCAAAGGACGAATAATTCATCTCATTGCCATAGTACATTTCATTCTTCATTCTTCCGAAGAATGTTTCCATGATACAGTTATCATAGCAGTTGCCTTTTCGGGACATTGATTGTCTTATCCCATGCTCTTTTAATTTGTTTATGAAATAGTTATGCTGATACTGCCATCCCTGATCGGAATGCAATATCAATCCTGTTACTTCAGGATGGGCATCAAATGCTTGATCAAGCATTCTTTTTACTTGATCAAGGTTTGGACTTAACGACAGATCATAAGAAATTATCTCGTTTGTTGCCATATCCAATATGGGAGAAAGATAGCATTTTCCCCATGAGAAATTGAACTGTGAAACATCTGTTGTCCATTTCTTCAATGGTTTGTCTGCTTTGAAATCTCTGTTTATGATGTTTTCAGCGGTTTTTCCGACATTCCCTTTGTATGAATGGTACTTTTCTTTTGGCTTTTTTCCTAATAAGCCTGCTTTGTGCATAAGCCTCTGCACTCTCTTATGATTGATGCTATATCCTTGGTTAACAAGTTCATGATAAATTCTTCTCACACCATATCTATGCTGATGCTGTTCAAATATCTTCATTATGGTTTCAAGCAGATCTTTGTTCCGTTCTCCGACAGCATCTTCTTTGCTTATTTCATAGTAATACGTCGATCTTGACATATTCATAGCCTTAAGAAGATGTTTTAATTGATGTCCTTCTTCCCGGAGTTCTTTAATGATCGCTGCTTTTTCGCCTTGAGTTGCGCAGCCTGCATTTCTTCTCTCAAGGCGATCTCTTTTTTTATTACTTCGATCTCTGCCTTGATATATGCATTTTCGGCTCTCAGGCGAATAAGTTCTTCATATTCTGTTTCTTTGATCTTGCGTGGATTATTGTAGTTTAGCTTTTTCATATCAGGATTTTTGGGTGGACGTCCTTTCTTACATGGTACAAGTCCATTATACCCCATTGTTTTGTATTTGTAAACCCATTGATAAAGCTGTCCTTTATTTATTCCTGCCGATATTGCTGCCGATTTAATAGAAGCTCCCGACAGTACTTTTGCTACTAATTCATAGCGTTCTTCTGCTGTCCGGTTCTTGTTTTGCTTTTTATGTTCCAATGCTTCCAAACCGCATGCTTCTTCTGTTCGCACCCATTCCCGTATCATTTTCCGAAAATTTTTCTGTTTTGTTCCTTCCGGTGTTTCAGGCCATTCTCCTTTTCTGTACAGTTCCACTGCTTTTCTCTTGTACTCGTTATCATATCGCACAAAAATACCCTCCTTACTGGGTGTCCAGTAAAGAGGGTACATATCAGTTCGGGCGGTTTTTGTTCTTTTAAAATTAAATTCGCTTTAGAAGCGAAAAAACTAACTGTATTGGGTATAGATTTTATATTCTTGATATGATATACTGTTGATAAACACATAGGAGGGATATAATGGACAAAACAGTTATAAATTTTCGTTTATCGGATTTAAGAAAAGCAAAGCATATAACACAGGGGGAGCTTGCTGAATTTGTCGGCACTTCCTTTCAGACAATAAGTAAGTGGGAAAACGGTATAACTATGCCTGATATAACTGTACTTCCCGTACTCGCAGCTTTCTTTGAGGTTTCTATTGATGAGCTGTTAGGAATAAAACCTTTGAAGGGCGATGTCTATTCCTCTGAAGAAACCGACTCTGAAAAGTTTTGGGATAATCATTTTGAATATATTATGCGTTCAAGGAATGAAAGCTGGAATAATGATTACCTTGGTTTTCTCATTCGTGAGGTATGGAAAATTGATAATCCTGTCAACGTACTTGATTGTGGGTGTGGATATGCACATTTCGCTCCGATGTTGATGAAATACTTACCCGAAGGCAGTAGCTATACGGGCATAGATTTCTCATCGTCCTTAACTGAACAGGCTGAAAAATTGCTTGAAAAATATAATATTAACGGGAGGATTTTAAAAGGCGATTTTCTTGAAAGTAATTTCATAGATAAATTCGATATTGTAATGTGCCAGTCTGTACTCCGTCATATCGGTGATTCCAAAGCATTCATAAGCAAGATGATAAATGCGGCGATTGACGGTGGTCTTGTTATATGTATTGATACCAACCGTGAAATTGAGTGCTGTGGTTTGTATATTGACGGTATGGATTACGGAGATTTATGTGACCATAGTGGAGCAATAAAGCATTGGAAAGCTGAACTTGAAAATTCTAAAAGAGATTATGCTGCCGCTATGAGAAATGCCTATGTTATGCGTGGGCTTGGCTTATCAGATATTGATATTCGTATGAGCGATAAGGTATCTTTTGTTTGTCCGGAACAGAGTGATTATGATACCAAAATCAACGATTTTATTGATTCTAAAAGTTTATGGTATTCAGATGTTGAGGAAGCTGTTGAAAGGCTCATCAATCACGGTATGACAAGAAATGAAGCAGAATCGTATGTTGGTAAAACAAACAAGATATGCAATTACCTTGAAAATAACAAAAGCGAAGTTGCTTTTACACGTTTCAAAGGTAAGACAATAACTTTTGGTTGGAAAAGGAGAGCTTGAAATGGATAATTACAGCTTATCGGTTGGTGTTATAGTGATAAAGGATTCAAAGGTTTTGCTTGTAAAGCATAACTATGGCAGTGCTAATGGCAAGTATCTGAATCCGGGAGGATTTTTGAAAGACGGAGAGCTGCCTGAAGAAGCTGCAGTTCGTGAGGTCTTTGAAGAAACAGGTGTAAAGATTTCGCCTGTGGGAATGATTGCTGTTCGCTGTCGTAGTAATGAGTGGTATATGGTTTTCAAGGCTGATTATGTCGAGGGCGAGCCTTGTGCAAATACAGAGGAGAATGATGAAGCTGTTTTTATGGATATAGATGAGGCTCTTTCAAATCCGCTGGTAACAGATACAGCTAAAACGCTTATTCAGACAGTGTTATGCGGTAAGGTGATACCTGCTGTTGATTGCCGTAAAAATCGGTGGATGTATTCGGTTGATAATATGACGTGCGTGTGAGCTTGCTCACGCAATACGACCGATAGGTCGTGATTGCATAGCAATTAAGTCATATTTCAAGGTTCGCTCAGCCGTCCAAATCTATGATTTGGAATACGGCGTGCGGTTCTTATAATCTCGCTTGACCAATTTCGCAACAAGTTGTTGCTTGACTTACTCTCACTTGTCGAATATAATGAGCTTACGAGGTGATGATATGACAACAGCAGATATAATCAAAGAACTCCGTCATAATGTCAATATGACGCAAGATGAAATGGCACAAGCACTTTTTGTTACAAGACAGGCGGTTTCACGCTGGGAGAACGGAGATACAACACCAAATCTTGAAACGCTGAAACAGATTTCTAAAATGTTCGGAATATCGCTTAATCACTTGCTTGCAACAGCTCGCAATTCAGACGATACATCTGCTGAAATAAATGCAGACAGATTTATCGGTTTTGCAGACATATATGAAAATAGCCGCCCGACAGTTCCTGTTCATTCAGTCGAGATAATAACCGAGTATCTTGGAAGAATACCTGATACTGTTGTGGATTTAGGCTGCGGAACAGGTCTTTCAACATTGGTTTGGCAGGACAGGTGTGGTAAAATCATCGGAATTGACCCGAGTGATGATATGTTGAGCATTGCTAAAACAAAAATGAACGATACTATATCATTTATAAAGGCATATTCTGATAACACTGGTCTGCCCGATAACAGCGTAGATGTTGTGTTTTGCTCACAAGCATTTCATTGGAAGAATCCAGCTGATACGCTTTCGGAAGTCAATCGAATTTTGAAAGATGACGGCATTTTTGCTGTTATTGATTGTGATTGGTCTCCCGTTTGTAATGTTGACGCAGAAGTCGCATATATGAACTTATTCAATAAAGTGAGAGTTATCGAAGAAGAACATAATGAGATTTGCAAAACCTTTCACCGCTGGGATAATAAGCATTTGAAAAATATGATTGAAAGTAATTTTTTCAGATATTGCAGGGAGATTGTATTTGACAACTGCGAGGATTGCAATGTTGAACGCTTTTTAACTTTGGCACAAAGTCAAGGCAGCTTACAGACCATTCTTAAACTCGCTCCCAAACTTATCGAAAAGGATTATCTTAACTTTTAAAAGTCGATATACAAGATTTTGGATAAGGGAATGGATAAAGTGAGCTTTTGCTATCGTATGCGGATAGGGATAAAATGATAAAAATAGTCGGGCAATCTTTTAGCTTAAATGTTACAATAAAGACGGTGATAAAATGGACAGGCGAAAATTTATATGTGAAACACTGAAATATATAGATGATAATTTTGGCGATAAGATGGTGCTTGATGAGCTTGCTGAAATATCGGGTTATTCTGTACCGCAGTTTTCAAGACTTTTTACAGAATTTACAGGCATTACGCCTATGCGTTATGTGAGTGTTATCCGTATTCAGAATAGCACAACTATGCTATCCGAAACGGATAAAAGTATTACCGAAATTGCTTTTGCCTGCGGTTTTGATACATTGGAAGTTTTTGAGCGAAGTTTCAAAAAATATTTCGGAATATCAGCTTCCAATTATCGTTTAGGCAGTCAGATTTCTGCTACACCATTCTATCTTTCCGAGCAGATTTATTATGAAAGGCTGAGAAATATGGCTATTGACGGCGGAAATAATTTCGATTGGGGCAGAACAGCAGAGCTTTACGCAAAAAGCAGAAATATTTACCCACAAGAATTCTGGAAAATGCTTCATTCTCTTGGTGTAGGGCAAGCTGAACAGAAAACTCTTGACATTGGCACAGGAACAGGCATTTTGCCTATGAATATGGTACATTATGGCGGTGATTATACAGGCGTGGACTTATCCTCGGAAATGATTGAGCAAGCCAAAACTCTTGTACCTGACATAAGCTTTATTTGTGCCGACGCACATAACCTCCCCTTTGAAAATGGCAGCTTTGATGTTGTTACAGCGTTGCAGTGCTGGGTATATTTTGATAAGGAAAAGTTGCTGCCTGAACTGCGTAGGGTATTGAAAAAAGACGGTAGTCTTTATATTATGTTTCTTACTTGGCTTCCCGATGAGGATAAAATTATCCGTAAAAGTTTTGAACTTGTCAAACGCTATAATCCTAATTGGAGTGGATTTATGAAACGTGCAGACAGGCTTGATTTTCACTGGTTAAACAAGGATTTTTCTGTTGAAACGGTTATAAAAAGAGACTTGCACTTGCCTTTTTCAAGAGAAAGCTGGTGCGATAGAATGGTTGCAAGCAGAGGTGTTGGTGCAACTCTGACAGAGGATAAAATTGCTGAATTCCGCACTGAGCTTATGGGTATATTAAATGCTGAAAATGAAGATTTTACCGTTCTTCACGAGGGCGTTATTATCAAATTGAAAAGGAATTGAGTTATGAATAACAAATATTATACAGTTTGCGGAATTATTGAAATAGAGGGCAAGGTTTTACTTGTTCGTCATACTTATGGAAACGCAAAAGACAGAATTTTACTGCCGGGTGGTTTCGTTCAGGAAAATGAACTGCCTACTGTAGCTGTTGAACGTGAAATTCTTGAAGAAACAGGTGTTGTTGCAAAATCAAAATCTATAATTGCTATGCAGTTTAAGCCCGAACAGTGGTGTGCTGTTTTTGTAATGGATTATATTTCTGGGACACCGAAATCTGACGGATTTGAAAACAGTGAGGTTTTGTTGCTTGCAGCTGAAGAGTGTATCAAGCGTAATGATATTACAAATATGAGCAGAGAGATTTTAAAGGCGTATATAGCCAAATATTCTGAATTATCGAAAAGCGGATATGTTCCTGCTTCGGCTGATAAAGATAATTATGTGATTTTTGGTGTATAGAAACCGTTATTAGTTTTTTATCTGAACCTTTCCGCCTCCAACTACGTCTATATCAGTGAAAGCGCTTTTAGTAAACACAAGGAGGTGATGATATGACCGAATTTGAAATACTGCTGAATGAATGTAAAAATGCTGTCGATCGTT
>ENA-OWRJ01000572-OWRJ01000572.1-human-gut-metagenome-genome-assembly--contig:-NODE-572-length-48475-cov-4.770859_pt1 | contig 48475 bp, 42 predicted proteins | sample MGYA00248269_ERZ651897 | MGnify/ENA primary metagenome ERZ651897 (study PRJEB26924, sample SAMEA4378252) | human gut metagenome | biome: human gut; feature: human-associated habitat; material: faeces...
ATTTGAAAGGAGCTGTCCCTAGTACGAGAGGACCGGGATGGACGCACCTCTGGTGAACCAGTTGTCACGCCAGTGGCACGGCTGGGCAGCTAAGTGCGGAACGGATAAACGCTGAAAGCATCTAAGCGTGAAGCCGACCTTAAGATAAGATATCCGTTCTTCGGAATAAGACCCCTTGTAGACTACGAGGTTGATAGGCTTAAAGTGTAAGCATGGTGACATGTTTAGCTTGCAAGTACTAATCGGTCGATTGCTTTTCCTTTTGTGATTGGTCTTTTTCAGTTCTCTAAAAACTTCATCAGTGAGTATTTCAATTCTGTTTTTTAAAGCAGCCGGTGTCGATAGCAAGGAGGTTCCACCCGTTCCCATTCCGAACACGGAAGTTAAGCTCCTTTACGCCTAAGATACTTGGTCGGTGACGACCTGGAAAAATCGGTAGATGCCGGCATCTTTTCTTTGAGGCGAATCGTTCAAGATTCGCCTCTTTTTCGTTTCTTCCCTCTGTGGGCCATTAGCTCAGTTGGTTAGAGCTCCCGGCTCATAACCGGATGGTCCTGGGTTCGAGTCCCCGATGGCCCACCATATTTGAAAAAAGTCATTTTTCTTGTTATTTGGCGAGAAAAACGACTTTTTTTAAATCACTTCTTTACAAAAAAAGCTTGAATCGGCTCTTTATTCTGGTTATACTAAAAATAGAACAAAGTCGATAAACAGCTTTGAAGGAGGAATTTTTATGCGGAAAACAAAGAAAACTATGGCAGGATTGCTTGCCGCAACCATATTGCTAGGGGCAACTTCGGTTTTGCAGGCGGTACAGATTGAACCCGTATCAGCAGCCAGTAACCCGGTGAAAATAATAGCGATGGGTGATTCTATCACACATGGCTATATCAATGGTGACAACGGCTATCGAAAGTATTTTTGTTATGGTTTGCAGCAAAACGGCATTACCGATTTTAATATGGTAGGGTCAAACAACGATTGGACAGATAGCACAACATATGATTGGAACGGCACAACGATTACCTATGACCCAGCACATGCCGGTTATAGCGGTTATGCAATTCAAAAAATTGGCAGTCGGCAAGGCTTACAGGAAACCATTTTCGATACTACTTATACAGATGGGGATGTTTCCGGTAATATGATGGAAGTTTACCAGCCGGATGTCATCATGCTGCAAATCGGAACGAATGATGTTCTGGATGCTCAATTGACCGGAATTGGCGACCGTTTGGAAGAACTGGTGGACAAGTTAATTCCGTATGTTTCTGGAGATGGACAGGTACTCTATCTGGCATCCATTCCAAATATTGATGCGATAGAACGCTATGATTGGTTGGGTGCATATGAATGGACTTATGGCGTTTCTTATAAAAGTGACCCAGAAAAATTTGTTGCAACCGTGCAGGCTGCAGTGGATGATTACAATACGATTGTAAAGAATCTGGTTGCAAAGAAGCAGGCGGAAGGAGCACACATCGAATTTTCTGATATTAACAGCACAATTGATATTTCTGCTGGCGATTTGAAAGACGGTGTGCATCCAAGTGAACAAGGCTATGCAAAAATGGGGCAGTATTGGTCGAATCTGCTGACCGAAACCTATTTCCATGGCACAGTGACTCCGACAACCACACCTACAGCAACCACTACCACTACGACAGAAACGACAACTACGACGACAGGAACGACAACTGCAACCGATTCCACACCTGCGGAAACAACCACTTCTGCACAGATAACTACCACTCAACCGCAAACCAATCCATTCGGTGATTCTGCATTTACTTTGACGGATGTTGATTTTGATACAGAAATTGACTTGAGTCCATATTCTGATATCACTTCCATTGATGTGATTTTTTCCGCTGCGGATGGTGTATCTTATAATGGTAGTGTGACATTTGATGGCTGGAATGAAGCAACTAGTTTTATCAGTGCTGAATTGAAAAATCATACGCTGACGGTTACTCCATCTAAGGATTATAATACGATGACAGTTCATAAGCATTTTGGTGGTGCAGTAGATGTAACATTGGAAAAGGTGGTTGTGCATACAAAGGGCAGTGCAGAGTCTACCACCACAACGAAAGTAACTACTACAGAAACAGCTGTTACAACAACCATGGTTACGACTGTAACAGAAGCTGTAAATGGCGATGTTAACGGGGATGGAACAATGAATTTGACCGATTTGGTTTTGCTGCAAAAGTATCTGGTTCGGAAGGGAACTATGACAGCAGAACAGAGCAGCCGAGCAGATTTGAATGCGGATCATGTTTTGAATGTTGTTGATGCCATGTTGCTCCGGCAGTTGCTGTTGAAACATGCATAACATCAAAAATTGAAGAAAATCATCGAAAAAACAGCAGTTGGAAAAACCAGCTGCTGTTTTTGTTAGAAATAAAAAATCAAATTGGTTTCAAAGAACGAGCCGCAGGCAAATAAAAAGTTTTTCGGTGCAGCAGTTTTTCAAAAATGCTGCCGAGGTGTGGGCGAGCAGCCCACATTTGCGAAGCAAATCGAAAATTTGCAATATGGTTTTTCTGCTGCAATCGCATTTTTTGAAACTTTCAAATTCAAGTAAAGTTGAAGAATGAGAAATAAATTGTAAATTCAGACAAAGCAACGGGGCGATTGCAGCACGCTGGCAGGCAAAAGCAGGGGTGGAACCCCCTTTTGCCGGATGTGAAAGACCGTTTTCCCTAAGAACATTCCATTTGAACAGTAAAATCTCCCCTTGCAATCCCCCCTTAAAATCCATTTTTCAGGAAATGCAGCTTTTGCAAAAATCAGAAAAAATAGAAAAATTGCTTTTGCAATCAAGAAACTTTGTGAATTTCTTGACAACAGACCACGAAATCTGGTACAATAAGCGTATAGGAAGGAAAATCAGTTTCCTTTTTTCCGGCGAGCATCTGGCAGAACCACCGGAAACAAGCATAAGAATCGAAAGGACTTGATGAACATGGGTTTGACATTAACCGAAAAAATCCTGAAGGCACATCTGGTAGAAGGCGAAATGAAAAAGGGTACCGAAATCGGAATCCGTATCGACCAGACCCTGACACAGGATGCTACCGGTACAATGGCATATTTGGAATTTGAAGCAATGGGCGTTCCAAGAGTACGGACAGAACGCAGCGTTGCCTATATCGACCACAACACTTTGCAGAGTGGTTTTGAAAATGCAGACGACCATCGCTTTATCGGCAGCGTTGCCAAGAAGCACGGTATTTATTTCTCCCGTCCGGGCAATGGTATTTGCCATCAGGTACATCTGGAACGGTTCGGCGTACCGGGTAAAACCTTGATTGGTTCGGACAGCCATACCCCGACTGGCGGCGGTATCGGTATGATTGCAATGGGTGCAGGCGGTCTGGACGTTGCAGTTGCAATGGGCGGCGGTACTTATTATATTACCTGCCCGAAGATTGTAAAGGTAGAATTGACTGGTAAGCTGTCCCCGTGGGTTGCTGCAAAGGATGTCATTCTGGAAGTTCTGAAGCAGCTCTCTGTAAAGGGCGGCGTTGGAAAAGTCATTGAATACTGTGGCGAAGGCGTCAAGACCCTTTCCGTTCCGGAACGTGCAACCATCACCAATATGGGTGCAGAACTGGGTGCAACCACTTCTATTTTCCCGTCTGATGAAGTTACCAAGCAGTTCCTGGAAGCACAGGGCAGAGGCGAAGTTTGGACAGAACAGAAGGCTGATCCGGATGCCGTTTATGATGAAGTCGTTACCATCGACCTGAGCGAATTAGTGCCGCTTGCTGCATGTCCGCATTCTCCGGACAATGTAAAGAGCGTTGCAGAAATCGGCAAGCTGAAAATCGACCAAGTTTGCATCGGTTCTTGCACCAACTCTTCTCTGTTGGATATGATGAAAGTTGCCTATATCTTAAAGGGCAAGACCGTAAATCCAGATGTTTCCCTGTCAATTGCACCGGGTTCCAAGCAGGTTCTGACCATGATGGCAGAATTGGGTTTGCTGGAAATTATGATTGATGCAGGTGCAAGAATTTTGGAAAGTGCCTGCGGCCCGTGCATCGGTATGGGACAGTCCCCGAACTCCGGCGGTATCTCTCTGAGAACCTTTAACCGGAACTTCCTCGGACGGTCTGGAACAAAGGATGGACAGATTTATCTGGTTTCCCCGGAACTGGCTGCTTATTCTGCATTGACCGGTTACCTGAGCGACCCAAGAGAACTGGGCGACATGCCAACCTTTACCTTGCCGGAAAAGTTCAAGGTTCATGATAACATGATTGTAAAGCCAGTACCGGCAGAAGAAATGGACAGCGTAGAAATCCTGAGAGGGCCAAACATCAAGCCGTTTCCGGAAACTGCTCCGCTGGAAGCAACCATTTCCGCTGGCTGCTCGCTGAAGGTTGGCGATAATATCACCACCGACCACATCATGCCGGCTGGTGCAAAGATTCTGCCGCTGCGGTCGAATATTCCGGCAATCTCGCAGCATTGCTTCACAGTTTGTGATGAAGCATTCCCGACCAGAGCCAAGGAAATGGGTAAGAGCATCATCGTTGGTGGCTCGAACTATGGACAGGGTTCTTCCAGAGAACACGCAGCCCTCGCTCCGCTGTATTTGGGTGTAAAGGCAGTTCTGGTCAAGAGCTTCGCAAGAATTCACCGTGCAAACCTCATCAATGCTGGAATTCTTCCGCTGACATTTGTCAACGAAGCAGACTATGAAAAGATTGCACAGGGCGATGAACTGGAACTGGCAGATGTTCGGAAGCACATTGAAAATGGCGAAACAACACTGACACTGGTCAACAAGACCACAGGCGTTGAAATTCCGGTATTGTGTGAACTGACCGGACGGACAAAGGATATTATTCTGGCAGGCGGTCTGCTGGATTATACCAGAGATGCACTGAGCAAGTAAGCAAAACGGGAAAGGAAAAACGATGGCAGAACCGAAAAATACCGGAAAGGGAAAAGGAACGATTGGCGGTATTGTCATAGCAGTAGTCATCTTTTTGCTGATTGCATGGAGAAGACAGCGAACCGTTCGCAACTTTTTCCATCTTTTTCAGGAAAGCCCTGTTACCGCAATTGTGCTTTTGTTGATTGCAGTTGCAGTGGTCGCAGGCATTGCACTTTTTCGGAAGTATCGTGAAAAATCCTGACCGAAAGGGATTCTACAATGACCAAATTACATTCCCTCAATCGAAATGAATTGAAATATCTGGTCATCATCGCCATGTTGATTGACCATATCGCATGGGCATTTGTCCCGACCGCATCGCTGTTGGGGCAAATCATGCATATCATTGGGCGGCTGACTGGCCCGACGATGGCATATATGCTGGCGGATGGGTATTATTACACCCGCAGCGTGGAAAAATATGCGTGTCGGCTGGGCATATTTGCTTTGTTGTCTTGGATTCCGTTTTCCTATTTTGAACTAGGATATATTGGCTTGCAGTTTGGTGTGATTTATACATTGCTGCTGAGTCTGCTTGCCATCTGGCTATGGGATAAAGGCAGGTGTCCGCAACCGGTCAAGGTATTGGGCATCATCGGGCTTTGTATCCTGTCCCTGTTCGGAGATTGGGCAATTTTTGACATTCTGTATGCATTATTCTTTTTCTGTTATCGGAACAATCCACGGAAAAAGTGGACAGCATTTTGTATGCTGACGCTGTTCTGCTGCGGAAATATGCTGGCAACGACACCTTGGTGGCTGGCATTCTTTCAAGTCGGAATTTTTCTGGTGTTTCCACTCATTCAGTTTGGATACAACGGAAAGAGCGGCAGCAAGAAACCGTTTCACAAGTGGTTTTTCTATGTGTTCTATCCGCTGCACCTGTTAATTTTAGGTGTATTGCGGTGGGTGGTGTTTGCATAAATGGCACAAGATACAGAAAATAGAATTGATGGACAGATTGAATCTGCATCGAAACCGCAACGCTGGAACAAACAGCTGATTGCCATCGGTGGAATCGGGAGTTCTCTTTTGATTGGCATTCCGATTATCGGATATGGTATAAAGAGGAGAACCAAATCACTGCTGGAGTTTTTCCGGATTTTTCGAGAGAATCCCGTTTGGACGATGGGACTTTTGGGAATCCTAATTCCCATTACTGGTATCTTATATATACTGGCTCGAAAAATCACAAGAAAACCGCATGTGCATTTGCTGGAAGGTTGCATCATACTGGCAGGGTTGCTGATGGGCATCGGATTTATTGCGATTCAGGAACTGCTCTAAACGGACATCACAGAACGACAGGCAAGAAATCGACAGACGTTTTGTAGAAAAAAGCGTGTTGGCAGTGACAACCATGCCGACAGAACCGCTTTGAAAAAATTGTTGCAGCGTCAACAATGAGAAAATCTGAGGAGGAAAAACAATGGCAAAGATTCAAATGACAACGCCGCTGGTAGAAATGGACGGCGACGAAATGACCCGAATTCTGTGGCAGTGGATCAAGGACATCCTGCTGACACCGTATGTAGACCTCAAGACGGAATATTATGATTTGGGTCTGGACTATCGGGAAAAGACAAAGGATCAGGTTACCATTGACAGTGCAAACGCAACCTTAAAGTATGGCGTTGCTGTAAAGTGTGCAACCATCACCCCGAATGCTGCAAGAATGCCGGAATATCATCTTTCCCAGATGTGGAAGAGCCCGAACGGTACGATTCGTGCCATTCTGGACGGTACTGTATTCCGCACCCCGATTCTGGTAAAGGGCATTGAACCGTATATTCCAACTTGGACAAAGCCGATTACAATTGCTCGTCACGCTTATGGCGATGTTTATAAAAACACCGAAATGAAAGTGAAGCAGGGTTCTAAGGCAGAATTGGTTGTTACCAATGCAGAAGGCGAAGAAACCCGTCAGCTGATTTTTGATTTCAAGGATACAGACGGCATTGTTCAGGGTCTGCACAACAAGAATAATTCCATTGCTGGTTTTGCACGGGCTTGCTTCAACTATGGTTTGGATTTGAAGCAAGATGTTTGGTTTGCAACCAAGGATACCATTTCCAAGCAGTATGACCACACCTTCAAGGACATCTTCCAGGAAATCTTTGATGCAGAATACAAGGAAAAGTTTGCAGAAGCAGGCATTGAATACTTCTATACCCTGATTGATGACGCTGTTGCAAGAGTCATTCGTTCGCACGGCGGTTATATCTGGGCTTGCAAGAACTATGACGGCGATGTCATGTCCGATATGGTTTCCACAGCTTATGGCAGCCTGGCAATGATGACTTCTGTTCTGGTTTCTCCGACTGGTATTTACGAATACGAAGCTGCACACGGTACAGTTCAGCGGCACTATTACAAGTATCTGAAGGGTGAGGAAACTTCAACCAACTCCGTTGCAACCATCTTTGCATGGACAGGTGCACTGCGGAAGCGTGGCGAACTGGACAACCTGCCGGAACTGATGCAGTTTGCTGACAAGCTGGAAGCTGCAACCATTCAGACCATCGAAGACGGTGTCATGACAGGCGACCTGTACTTGATTTCCAAGTTGGAAAACAAGAAGAAGGTAAACTCCAAGGAATTTTTGGAAGCCATTCGGGAACGTCTGGACGCAGCGATGCAGTAAATTAACAGCAGTATAAAAAGAATAGGAGTGCAATCCAATGATGCTGAAAGAACCGGTTTCTGACTCTGTTGTTCGGAGACTGCCACGCTATTATCGCTATCTTTCGGAACTGGAGCGAGCAGGTGTTGAACGCACTTCCTCGCAGGCACTGGCAACACAGCTCGGCTCGACTGCATCACAAATTCGTCAAGATTTAAACTGTTTTGGCGGATTCGGACATCAGGGCTATGGCTATCATGTATCAGACTTACGGGCACAATTGGGCAGAATCATCGGGCTGGAACAGTGTATGCCGGCGGTTTTAATTGGAGCCGGTCATTTGGGCAGCGTGATTGCCGTCAACATTGATTTTCCAGCCTATGGATTCTATCTGACAGGCATTTTTGATATTGTGCCAACGGTTTGCGGGCAGGTGCTGGGCGGATTGACAGTGCAGCATATGACGCAGCTTTCTGATTTTTGCGGGCAGGTGCATCCAGCAGCAGCAGTACTTTGTATTCCGGAACACGCTGCACAGGCGGTTGCGGATGATTTGGTGCATCTGGGCGTTCATGGATTTTGGAATTTCAGTCACTGTGATTTAGAAGTTGACCGAAACACCATCCAAGTTGAAAATGTTCATCTGGGAGATAGTTTGATGGCGTTATCCTATCGGCTGCACCAAGATGGCGGAAACGAATAGTATGAAAAAAGCAGGAACTGACGAAATGCAGTTTCTGCTTTTTTTTGGAATTCAGATCAAAATATGTAAAAAATTACAATTTCAAGACAGGAAATTTGTGGGGATTTGCTGAAAAATGAAAAAATGGTTGATTTTTCCGAATGCGTGTGCTATAATAAAAACAATCAGATGGAAAAACATGGGCGACGAAACGAAAAAACGTCGCTTTCTGCGTCTGAATTGTGGAAATAGGAGGAAATCAGAATGAAAATGAAGAAAATGTTGGCAATTCTGGCAGCTCTGAGCGTATTGGGCACAACTGGTTTGACCGTTGGGGCAGAAGATACAGCTACCACGACCGAACCGGCAACCGAAGCAATCACCACGACTGAAACCGAGGCAGAAACGACTGCTGCGGAAACAACAGCGGAAACTGAAACGGAAACAACTGTGGAAACAGATGTGACGGAAGAAACAGCTGCTACAGAAGAGAATCAGGTTGTTGGAAAAATTGGAGAAACCGCAGAGTTTACTTTTAATGGTATAAAATTTCAGGCTGTTGAATTAGATCCACAAGATGATCCAGATCCTACAGCTATTTATGTTACATTAAAGATTAATCGAATTGAAGCAGATGGATCCATTGTAGAAACAAATTTATCTAATGTAAATTTGTTTACTCTTGGTGATGGCGGCGGTAGTGGCAGTAACACTCCTGCATATTTGAAGCCTGTTCTGGATTTTATTTCTATTGATGGCGATATTTTAACAATTGATGCATATGGTGGGAATCAATCTTATCAGTATGTAGATGGTCAGTTTGTACCAGCTGGCACAGCACTAACTACAACCACCACGACCGCAGCTGAAACAACGATAACCACGACTACTACAACCGTAGACCCAGCTGAAACCGAAGAAGCACTTCTGAAGATTTTCGAGGAATATGTTGCTGAAAAGCAGGCAGAAGATATTAGTACAGGTGGTATCAAATCATTCTACTATGATGCAGCTGCAAAGAAAGCATATGGTGTATATGGATGGAATGGTTCTATGCATGATGATGCATTGTGTATCATTACAAAAGATGGTGTTTCAGAACAGCATATAGATGGAACATCGGGTGAATTTAATAGCATTGATTTTAAGGAATCTGTTTGCTTTACGTGTAATGGTTCTACATTTATTGCAGCAATTGTCGATATCCATCATGCTGTCGCTCCTTTGTATGTTTTGAATATTTATGATGTTAACGGAAGTGAACCAATAAAAACAAATTTGTATAGTATTTATATTGGAAATACTATTAAAGATTATGCTGGCCTTCTAATTACTGATCCGAATTCTTCTACTGCTTTGGATGATTATTTCACAGTAAAGAGCGATAGTGTAATTGTTGTAAATGGTGTAGATTACACTTATGATACAGCAAGTGCTCAGTTTGTAAAAGTTGGAGATAGCGACAGTGGCAAGACCGACAACGGTTCTGCAAGCAATGCTCCTGCTACAAAGAACACCTCCGGCACACCGAAGACTGGTGACATAACCACCGTTCCAGCGGTTGCAGTGGGTCTGACTTTGACGGCTGCTGGTGTTGTTGCGTTCATCAGCAAGAGAAAGAAGTAAACCGCACGAATCATTTTTCTATTTGAATCAAAAAACCGCCGCAGGATGGACGATTTCCTGTGGCGGTTTTCGTTATGCGAATTTTTTCAGAAATGCTTCTGGTTTTTGTTCCATCATGCGATTTGCAACAGCATCACACGTTGCAATCAGCATCCGTTCATAGGTGCATTGCAGTGGGGAAACCTGATTTTCATCGCCGGTTTCCAGCCGATTCATACAGCCGCAAGCGTTCGTGCAGCGGTTTTTCAAGGCACATTCCTGACAGCGGTTCGGCGTTGCCTCCCGATGAATCAACTTCCAAACTTTTTCCTTGTCCAGCCCGTGAAAAACATCGCCCAGCAGATAATCTGGGTCGTTGATGAATTGCGTGCAGGGATACAGCGAGCCGTCCGGTGTAACGGGCATTTGCCGTAGACCTAAATGGCAGCGTTCACCGGAGCAGTGTCCCCGAATGCTATCCTGAATTTTCCCGTCAAATGTTCCGAAGTAGAACGGTGTTCCCTGTAGAAATTGCTGTTCGTAGAAGTCTGCCGTTTTCTGTAACTCTGTCTGTAGCTGTTCCAGATGGGCATCTGTCCAGTGTACCCGTTTTCCATATGCGAGAGTTGCATTCATGTTGCGAAAGCCAAGCCGATACAGATATTTAACCGAGTCGGTGTAGGTGTCGACTGCCTCCGGAGCAATCGTCATCATCGCATAACTGTTCGGGAGTTGTTCCAGCAGCAATTTTGCATTGCGTTCCAAGTCGGAGAATGTTCCGCTGCCGTCCCGATACCGCCGACAGCGGTCTTGCCCCGTGCCGTCAAACGATAAACCAATCTGCATTCCGATGGATTTTGCATACTGGATAAACGCCTTGTCCAACAGCGTGCCGTTGGTGGTCATCTTGCATTGAAACGGGATACCAGTTTCTGTGGCGTGCTGTTGACAGCGAGTAATTGCCTTTTGGAGCAAATCTTTTTCCAGCAGAGGTTCTCCGCCGAAAAAACAGATGCCAGCAGTTGTTCCGCTCTGAAAGATATAGTCGCAGGCAGCATTTAAGACGGTTTCGGACATGACACAGTTTCGTTTTTCGTGAACGCAGTAGCTGCAATCTAGATTGCATTGGTCAGTGAGGTGGAGTGTAACGTGCAAGAAAACGCCTCCCTTATAGCTGTTCTGGGGTAGCGGTTGTGGTGGTTGTAGTCGGTTGTGGTGTGGTAAGAGCCCCTTCAAACATGGGTTCTGTTGTCATGGTTGTAGTGGGTTGTGGTGTCGTGAGAGCCCCTGCAAGCATTGGTTCAGTTGTCGTAGTTGTAGTGGATTGTGATACAGGGAAAGTTCCTTCCAGTATGGTTGTCGTTTCCTGTGGTATGATAATGTCTCCGTCTAATACAGGTTCAGTTGTAGTGGGTTGCGGTGTTGTGAGAGCCCCTTCAAACATGGCTTCCGTTGTGGTGGTTGTAACAGGTGGTGTGGAAATCGTTGTTTCCTGTGGGATTGATGCCTCTCCGCTCAGTGCGGTTGTGGTCTGTGCAGTCGTGGCAGTTGTACCGGACTGCGGTGGGTCAACTGGTGTAACAGGTAAGTTTCCGCATCCGTTTAAGAGTGTCGTTGCAGCAAGCAGCGTTGCTGCTTTTGCCAGATAGGCAGGAGCTTGATACTCCTTCATCGGTTTCCATTGCATAATGCAACATCCTTTCTTTCTTTTTTCATAAAGCATTCCCAAAATATCAGGAATCCAAACTTGTCACCGCATCCGATTCAGAAATGTCAATTTCCCCAGCCAATTGCAGCAGTTCTGATGTGGTTGAAGTGGTCGTTGTTGTTGTCGGAGCAGTTGTTTCGACTTCTCCAGCAAGTGCTGTCTGTGTTGGTTCAGAATCAGACGGTTGTCCGCTGCATCCGCCGAGTACAGTTGCAACAGCGAGCAGGGCAGCTGCTTTTTTCAGATAGGCAGGCAGTTCCGCCTTGGAAACAGGACTCCATTGCATGGCAATTCTCCTTTGAAACAGAAATTTTAGAAATTGCTTTACAAAAACAGTTTAACATTTTTTGAAATACCTGTCAAGACATCTGTGCGAAGAAAATGACAAATCTAATGAAATTCTATAAAAAATGCACAAAAATGCATTTCAGAAGGTAAGGTTTTTAGAGCCGCAGAGTTGTTTTTTTTAGGGCAGCAGTATCAGAGATGCAGAGAAAAGCCGACTGCTCTTTTCAATTTACAGGAAATTTTTAAAAAAGGAAAAAACAGTTGATTTTTTTAATAAAACATGTTATAATAAAGTTGGACAGATGAAAAAATAGTTGTGGCTGATGATAAAATGACTTTTTTTACATCTGAATATGAAAGCAGGAGGGATTCAGAATGAATACTAAGAAAATGTTGGCGATTCTGGCAGCTCTGAGCATGCTGGGTACAACAGGTTTGACCGTTGGAGCAGAAGACACTGCTGCAACAGAACCAGCAGTGGAAACAGTCGTTACAACGGAAGCCGAAGCAGAAACAGCCGTTTCGGAAATTGCAGAAACAAGAACAGAAACCACTGCTGTGGATGAAGCAAAAATGGAAGTCAACGAAACTACGGTAACAGAAGAAACAGCAATCACCACGACAATTGTACAATCCGAAGAACCCACCTCCACGACGATTGCGGTAAAAAGTGATGCAGATGGTGTTGAAACAACAGTAGCAGTAACTGGAACAGAATCCGCTTCTGTTACGACGACGACCACGTATTCCGCAGAAGAAACTTCAAAAATTATGGAAGAACTGCAAAAGCAGATCGATAATTTGATCGATGAGATTCAGTCCGGCTCTAATCCTGACTTGCTTCCGGATGAAGAAAATGTAGAGATGCTTCCGGACTATTCGAGCGATAACATTCTTCAGCTGGAGGATGGAACATGGATCGGCACGTATCATACATACTATGTTGACGAAGAGGGCTATACTTATCAAGTCGTTTATTATGTAAAGACGGATGGAACAAAAGATATTTTCTACGTGACCTACTATGACGATTTCGATCACAATGATGCATTGGTTTGCTCGGACAATCCGTTTTATGATGAATTTTATGTGCAGTTCACAACATTCTACAAAACCTTGGAGAATACAAGTGACTACTATGTTCTTTATTGTGCAACTGATGCAGGGGTCAATCCAACCATGTATGTCGTTGTAGAAATGACAGATGGAAAGCTGGTATTCTATGCAATTTCTCAGGATGGAATCCAGCAGGTTGACAAGATTCCGACCTTTGAATTTGATGATGATTCCAAAAAGCCGAATGATTCGGCACGCCCGACTGCTGCCGTACAGAAATCAACAAGTAGCACACCAAAAACAGGTGACACGGCGACTGCTCCAGCGGTTGCAATCGGCTTGACTTTGACGGCTGCCGGTGTTGTTGCATTCCTGAATCGAAAGTATAAGTAAAATCATGGTGTTTGTTCCGTTCTGGAACTTATATCAAAACACAAAACCGCCGCAGAATGGATGATTTCCTGCGGTGGTTTTGTGTTTTATCGCTTTGATTTAGTCGATGCGTTCCAGCAATGCCACTGCATGAACGGCAATGCCCTCTCCCGAACCAGTAAAGCCCAACTTCTCTTCTGTTGTAGCCTTGACGCTGACATCCGAAACAGGAATTTCACAGCAGGCAGCAATGTTTTCCCGCATTGCAGAAATGAATCCGGCTAACTTCGGACGTTGGCATAAAATGGTCGCATCCAGATTGCCGACCTGATAGCCCTCATTCCGAACCAGCCGAACAACTTCTTTTAAAAGCAGCATACTATCTGCTCCAGCATAGCGAGGGTCAGTGTCTGGGAAATGCTTGCCGATGTCGCCCAGTGCAACCGCTCCCAGCAGAGCATCAGAAATGGCATGCAGCAGGACATCTGCATCAGAATGTCCGAGCAGTCCCCGTTCAAAGGGGATTTCCACGCCGCCTAAAATCAGCTTTCGATTTTCGACTAAGCGGTGTACATCATATCCGTGACCAATTCTTATTTTGTGCATGTTGATTCCTCCATTCGTTTTTCCAGCAGCATCCGAGCAATGAAAATATCTTCGGGCGTGGTGATTTTCAGGTTGGTATAGTCGCCAATGGTCATGTAAACCTTGCAGTTAATGGCTTCTGCAAGCTGGCAGTCATCTGTAAAATCAAGGTGGTGTTCCAGTGCAAAATCTACAGCTTCAAAGTAGATTCGCTTCTGGAAAACCTGTGGTGTCTGCGTGCTGTAAAGGTGTGGGCGGTAGGGGGTATCGACAATCAGTCCATCATTGACCACTTTAATGGTATCTTTTACCGGAACGCCGAGCGTTGCACCGCCGAACACTTCCGCATCATGAATGACAGCGGTAATGTGTTCCGGCTTTACAAGCGGTCTTGCACCATCGTGAATGGCGAACAGTTTTGTTTCTTTTGAGGCAGCCCGAACACCGTTCAGGACACTTTCCTGTCGGGTTGCACCGCCGGGAACGATTGCAGAGCATTTTTTCAGCTGTAAGTCTGCAATGGTTTTTTGAATGGCATCGTGGTCACTGGGGCGAGCAACCACAATAAATTCTGCAATGCGGTCGCAGTGTTCCATTGCTAGCATGGACATGCCAATGACGTTGGTTTGTCCGAGCGGCAGGAGGATTTTATTTTGTCCCTGCATACGGGTGGCATTTCCGGCACAAACGAGGATACCGGACGTATCTGGTGAAGAAGTCATGAAAACTCCATCCTTTCTATCATAGATAAAATCAGTATAGCATGAAAAAGGGGGGCGGTCAAGTAAAAAAAGACATTGTTTGCTTTTGTGCGATATGTCCTTTTGTTTATAAAAAAGATGCAGAGAAGTATTTTCCCTGCATCTTTCCCTAGATTCTCACAAATTCCGAATAGCATTTCCCAATGCGACAACCTCTGGCAGCGTATTAAAAATAGAGGGTGCAAACCGCACCGTTCCGCCGTCTATCGTTCCGATTGCACGATGTGCCAGCGGTGCACAGTGCAGCCCTGCCCGTAGACAAAAGCCCTTTTGGTCGAGTAATTCTGCTGTTTCTTCGGAAGATAAATTTTGTATATTAAATGAAACAATGGGTGCATAAGCAGCCCCCGGCTGTCGATAAACAGTCACCTGCGGCATGGTTTGCAGCATGGATAAAAACTTGTTGCAGCAGGTCGTTTCATGCTGGAAAATCGCAGCAGTTCCGGTTTTTTTGACGAAGGCAATTCCTGCTCGCAAAGACAGAATTCCAGCAATATTCAGCGTTCCGCATTCCAAACGGTCGGGCAGAAAATCCGGCATTTCCAGTTTTGCAGAAAGGCTGCCTGTTCCGCCATATAACAACGGTTTAATGGGAAATTTGGTGTCAGTAATCAGCAAGCCTGTTCCGGTTGCACCATATAGTCCCTTGTGTCCGGCGGTGCAGAGGATATTGAATCCATCCGACATCTGTACTGGCAGCGTTCCGCAAGCCTGTGCACCATCGGCAATCATGCAAATACCATGCTCGTTACAGAGGGCAGCCAGTTCCCGATAGGGAAGAATCTGTCCTGTGACATTGCTGGCAAGTGTACAGATAATGGCTCTGGTATTGGGGCGAATGCGTGCCCGAAATGCAGCAATGGTTTCCTTGTCATCGACTGAAACCGGAGCAATACTGCACTGCACCCCTCGTTCTCGTACCATTGCTGCCACTGGACGCAATACGGCATTGTGTTCCAGATTGCTGATAATCACATGGTCGTTTGGCTGTACGATGCCCTGAATGGCGAGGTTTAAAGCGTGCGTACAGTTCAGACAAAAAATTGTATTTTCTGGCTTTCCGCCGAAAAAGGCAGCAGCTTCTTCTCTTGCAGCAAAAACCTGTTCTGATGTGCGTTCCGTGAGCTGATGACCGCCTCGACCAGCGTTTCCGCCGTATTTCAGCATCGCCATTTCCATTGCCTGCCGAACAGAGCGTGGCTTTGGAAACGTCGTTGCAGCGTTGTCAAAATTAATCACTGTGCATCACGCACATTCCGCAGAGATAAAAAGGGAATGTCGTTTTCCTTCAGCAGGTCTGCAATGGGTTTACAAGCCCCTTTTGTCTGCAATAAATAGCTGCACCCCTCCGGTGTGTCGTGTACTTGCCGCTGAATCCGGCAGGAATAGCCGTATCGCTGCAAAATGGCTTGTGCCTTTCGGGCTTGGGTATCGGACTGCATGCCGACTTGACATTCCAACATCATTCTCTCCCCCTTTCTTCTTTTCGGATACTACTATTTTATGCGGAGATTGCAGAAACGTGCGGACGGGAATTTCCATGAAAATTTTGTGAAATCCCTTGCAATTCTGGCGGAAGCTTGTTACAATAGAAATAGAAAAAAAGAGAAAAAAGAATCCGAAACTAACCAAATGGAAACGAAAATTTGGTTACCGTTGGCGGAAATTGGAGGATTCTGCAAGGCTTGCAGAATGGAGAAGGGTGTGACAACAAACCAGTGAGATGGACAGAGTTGATGACGTGGTGTCGGGATGCAATCAACAGTTTGTTCAGTATCCTGAAAACCACAGAATTGGTGGATGTATTTGATATTTTGGTGCTTTCCTATTTGGTCTACTGGGTGATTAAATTGGTACGGGAAACCCGTGCCGGACAGTTGATGAAAGGGATTGTGCTATTATTTATTGCGTACATCATTGCAAAGTTTTTACAGATGAAAGTCGTTTCCTACCTGATGGAGCAGGCGTTCAGTATCGGCGTGATTGCCCTGATGATTATGTTCCAGCCGGAACTGCGGCGAGCATTGGAAAAGGTGGGGAATAGTAAGTGGGGGCTGTCCTTGGGACTCTCTACGCCCACAGGAGATGCAGCCGTCTGGGGGACGGCAATTGAAGCGATTTGCGATGCCTGCGTGGAACTGTCTGCAACTTCCACCGGTGCATTGATTGTTGTCGAACGGCAGACACGTCTAGGCGAACAGATTGACAACGGAACAATTTTGAATGCAACGCCCAGCAAGGAATTATTCGGGAATATTTTTTATCCGAAAACACCGCTGCATGACGGGGCAGTTATTATGCGAGATGGCATGATTTTAGCAGCTGCCTGCTTCCTGCCGAAGCCGCAGAAAGAAGAACTTGTCAATAAAAAGTTGGGTTCTCGCCATCGGGCAGCCATCGGCATGAGTGAAAATTCAGATGCGATTGTCATCGTGGTATCGGAGGAAACCGGTTCAATTTCTGTTGCAGAAAATGGGCTGCTGAAAAGCGGATTTACACGGGAACAGCTGAAACAGTTGCTGACAGACCGCCTGATTCAGACGGATACGGATTCTGCGATTCGGAAAGCTGCTCGGAAAATTCCGTTTATTAAATCGAAAAAGGAGAAGGAGCAGCCATGAAGACAGCAAAGAATCCAGAAAAAAAACGGTTTCGCTTATTTTCCTATTTGTTCAACACCCGTATGGGAACGATGATTTTTTCGATTATCACAGCAATTTTTCTTTGGTTTGCGATTTCCATCAACTTGTATCCAACCACACCCCGTACCATCTCCCACATTCCTTTGACGGTGGATATTACAGGAACAGCGGCGGAACTCAATGGATACAGTGTGATTGATTACAGCGTGAAAGAGGTCACTGTACAGATTGAGGGCAATCGTTCTCAGGTCGGCAATTTGGACGCAGATGATATGATTGCAGCACCCATTGTGGAGAATGTCACCTCTTCAGGTGTGAAAACGCTGGACATCAGCGTTTCCAGCAAAGATGGCACACAATTCACCGTGAAATCCATTTCGCCGAAATCTGTCAATGTGCGGTTTGATAAGATGGTCACGAAAAAGTATCCGATTCAAGGCGACATTGGAAAAATCACCAGTTCCAGCACCTGTGTGATCAATACAGAAGATGTCAAGGTGACACCGAACGAAGTGGAAGTGACAGGGCCGGAAACCATTATGAATCGAATCAGCTATGCAGCAGCGGTGATTCCGAAAGAACGGGAACTTTCCGCAACGACGATTTTGACGACCGACCAGCTGGAATTTCGGGATGAAAATGATACGCCAGTAGAAAGCACCTATTTGGAATATACACTTTCGAATTATGCGGTAGAAATTCCGGTGCAGTATACACAGACCTTGGATATTACATACCAGCTGCGAAATGTGCCAACAAACTTTGATGAAGCATACCTGCGGAGTTTGCTGAAACAGTCGGAAGATCATATTACGCTGGCAACTTCTGATGCCAATTTGGATGCGGAAACAGCGTTCAGCATTGGACAGATTTCACTTTCGGATATTGGAATTGGCTATTCTAAGGACTTCCCACTGGAAATTCCGGAGAACTATGAGAATCTTTCGGGCGTTACTTCTGTAAATCTGGCGTTGGATGCTTCGAATTTGGTAGAAAAAGAATTTGTTGTGACAGACATCAGCATTATGAACGCACCAACCACATATAATATGACCGTAGACACCAGTCAGCTCACGGTAAAAATGATTGGACCAAAGAACCAGATTGAACATCTGTCTGCTGCGGATTTGACCGTAACGGTCAATCTGCTGGGTGCACCGCAGATGGAAGGCGAATCGGTTTCGTTCAGTTATACACCGACCATTTCTTGTGAAAAATGGGATCGGGTCTGGGCAGTCGGGGACTACACCAACAAAGTCTATGTGAAAGGCGTGAAAGTCGATACGCCCGTTGTGACCACAACCGTTACAACACCGGAGCGTGTGACTGTTCATACAACTGAAACAACCACAACGACTAGAAAATGAAACAAAACCGGACAGCAATTGTTGTCCGGTTTTGTGAATTCTGTATTTGAAATTGCATCTGTTTTTCTACATCTTTCAATAATTCGTCTGGAATTTGTGTAAATTGCACAAAAATAGGGACTAGAATTTCTACAGCGAAAATGCCCATTTCTTCGCAATGTTAATAAAAAATCTACAATTTTATTGAAACATCGTGGTATAATAAGAACAGTTCGAAATGAAACGTTTATAACATAGGCATAAACCTGTTATGATTCAATGAGAAGCAAAAAAGAGTAGAGAAAGGATGGTATCAATAATGGTACATACTGTATGGAAAAAGCGTGCATTTGCTGCTGTGATGAGTGTGGCAATGCTCGGAACTTCAATGGCTGCAACCCCGATCGTTTGGGCTGCTGGCACAACAACAGAAATACAGGTTGGTCAGGAACTTGCGATTTCCTCCAGCGAGTCAGAATCTTATACAGACGGCGGCGGAAACAAGCAGACAAGACCGGTCAACTGGAAGGAATGCCGCTATACTTCTTATTTGAAGGATGACGCTTATAAGAACTATAGCTCAAGCAATAAGATTACTTCACTGCAGTTCAATTTCACTGCGAAAGAACAGATCAAGAAGTTCTCTTATTGGTTCGGCATCAATGTTACTTCTGCTTATGGCGACTGGTATTCTCCGGCAGAAGAAGCCATTGAAGGATACATTGATTATGGTGATTCGGACAGCAGCGACTTCACTATTACCATTGACCTGAGCAAGGTAGAAGTAAACTACTACCAGTTGGATAGCTGGGCAGTTGGTGAATGGTGGAACGAAGAAAAGCGGTTCGATATGCAGAACTGCTATGCAGAAACCGTATCTGGTGAGGCAGTTCCAGTTACATTGAAGAGTGTAACCGTAAACGGAACAGCAAAGGATATGATGGTTTCTACAGATCCGAACCCGAGTAATCCGGATAATCCAGGCGGCGAGGACAAGGAAGCACAGTTCCCGAACACTGGTGAAGGCGGCTTCTACAGCAGTAAGAATGAACAGAGCGGTGACTATTCGTTCGTAGATAATAAGGATGGCACAGCAACTGTAAAATCTACCATCACCAAGAAACTGAATGCAGACGACCTGAAGAAGCTCGCACAGGCTCAGTACGGCACAGATACGATCACTTTGACACCAAGCCCGAAGGGTGAAGATTACAGCGAAGATGGTTATTCTGAAAAGTACGGCGATGAAAACTCCGAAGCAACCATCCGGAAGAACGGCGACCCGCTGAACAGCCATAAGTTCTCTTATGATGATTTCGGAATTGGTTCTGGCGATGAAACCACAAAGATCACACCAGAAGCTCTGACCGTTGTGATGCGTGCAAAGGATAAGCAGAATGTTACTCGTATCATGTACGGCGGCGGCTTGAATGTAGATGCTGGTACTCCGGCAGATACCGAAAAGGCAAAGGCAAAGATTGGTAGAGATGAAGCTGGCAATGTAACCGATGATTCTCTGGCAGGCTTTAAGAAAGATGGAAATGCTGGTTACTGGTATAATGATATTGGTGCAGATACCTATGATGATGTTGCAAAGAACCTCGAAAATGTTGGTTACAAGGTTGGTTCTCCAGATACAGAAAATGGTCTGGTACAGATTCAGAATGGTAAGGATCTGAAGGAACAGAGCTTCGGTGATTATGTACAGGTAACTTGGGACGTTCCGGAAGATGTGAAACCGTATGCAGATGCTGCTTCTGGCAAGACCATTTCGTTCCAGCTGTGGTATGGCGAAATCGAAGCAGAAGAATACACACCGCTGGATTCTCTGGATGTTGATAGTGCAATGCTGACTTATACCGAAGAAATGACCTTCCCGTATAAGAGCCAGACCAAGGAACTCACCATCAACAAGGAACTGAAGACCGGTGATGACCCGTTGGAAATCCTGTATTCTGACCTCGGCATGACTTATGAAACGACTGCCGATGTTTATGCAATTGAATTCACACTGGACAGCAAGGTTGACGCAAGACAGCTTGTATTGGGCAGCGGTACAACTGTTGTTGACAAGGCAAGCGATTATTGGTATCAGAGCGGTTCGATCGCACTGGTAAAATCCGATGACAAGAACCATGAATACACTTATATGTGGATCATGCCGGCGGATGTTGCAAATGTTACCCTTGGCGAAGATGGTACAATTATGTCTCTCTTGAACAAGGTTAGTACCGAAAAGGAAGGCGACCACTTCTCATTGGCTCTGTATTATGCAGATAACAACGATGGCAAGGAAGTTACTTCTGTCAACCTCAAGAGCGTTTCCGCTTACTACGATACGGACAACAGAAAGAACACTGCAAAGGCTGATCTGTTTGAAAAGGATCTGAGCGTTAGCCCGAAGAACATTACAATGAAGGTTGGCGAAACCAAGAAGATTTCAACAAATGTTGACGGATGCACCTTTACTTCTGAAGATCCGACCATTGCAACGGTTGACAAGGATGGTAATGTTACCGGTGTTGGTGCAGGAACCGTTGTCATCAATGTTGAAACACCGAAGGGTCAGAAGGATACCGTTAATGTAACGGTAAATGCAGAAACCACAACAACTACTACTACAGCTGCAACTACAACAACGACTACGACCACAACCACAACTACTACTACCACAGCAAAGGCTACTACCACAACTGCTAAGGCAACAACAACTACAACAGCAGCAACTACAACGACAGAAGAACTTAAGCCGTTCTATGGCGATGTCAACTTGGATGGCGTTGTAGACTTGCGTGATACCATTCTGTTGAACAAGAATCTGGCTGGTCTTGTAACGCTGTCAGACATTGCAGCAATTAATGCAGATGTAACAGAAGTATCAGATGGTATAAATGAAACAGATGCTATGAAGCTGATGAAGTTCGTACTGCTCCTTGTAAAGGATTTGGGTCCTGGCACACCAGATGAAGCATAAAGTAATTGGTTTCCCTTCTCTTTAAAAAGGAAATAAAACAGCAAACATAAAACGCCGCTGTACATCAAAACGATGTACAGCGGTTTTTTTGTTGTTTATTGGTTGAATTGTTGCAAGGTGCCTCTCAGTTTTCGGATGATTTTCTTTTCTAGGCGGGAGATGTAAGATTGCGAAATTCCGATTGCTTGAGCAACTTCTTTTTGTGTCTTTTCTTTTCCATCCACCAGTCCGAACCGCAACTCCATGATTTTCCGTTCCCGTGTGCCTAGTTCTGAAACCGCAGAGCGGAGCAGTTCCCGTTCCGATTCCTGTTCGATGTTCCGGCTGACCACATCAGCATCTGTTCCCAAAATATCCGAGAGCAGCAGTTCGTTTCCATCCCAGTCAATGTTCAACGGTTCATCAATGGAAACTTCTCCTCGATATTGCGTTGCCTTTCGCAGGAACATCAGGATCTCATTTTCGATACATCGGGAAGCATAGGTTGCAAGTTTGATTTTCTTCGTGGGGCAGAAGGTGTTCACCGCTTTGATCAGCCCGATCGTGCCAATGGAAATCAGGTCTTCCAGACCAATGCCAGTGGATTCAAATTTCTTTGCAATGTAGACCACCAACCGAAGATTGTGGACAATGAGCTGTTCTCGGGCATCCGTGTTGCCGTTCGCCAGTGCCTCCAGCATCGCCCGTTCCTCCGGAGCAGAGAGTGGCGGAGGTAACGTATCCGCTCCGTGAATGTAGTGCATCTGTCCCGAACAAAGCCAGAATTGCAGCTGCCGCAAAAATTGCAGCAAAGATTTCATAAGGCAAACTCCTTTCTACGCACATAGACCGTTAAATCGTTTGCAGGAGGTTTGGGTGAAAAATTGCCTGCTCCTGTGCATCTGCCAACCCAATGCGGGCAGCAACTTGCTGTCTTGCTCCTGTTGTTCTGTTTTGCAGCAGCACTTCATCCGCCTGAAAAACCGGCATCAAACTTGTGCCGGATACTGTCCCATAAGGAACATAGTGGTAGTGCCGCTGTTTTTTCTGGCATTGCGGCAGCAGGTCAGAAAATGCCTGTCGGCTGCAAACAATGATGGGCAAGCCACTGTATGGGTCAACCAAATTGTTTCCGGTGTCTGCTAACCCCGTTTGTATCCGAGTTTCTGAGCCGATGCGAATATAGACCCGATAGGGAACATCGGTATGTCGGTATCGCATCCGGACAGCATGCCAGAGTCGCAGAATCCCATATGCCAATAGCGTGCAGAAAATGCAGACCGGAAGGGAAAGCTGCAAGTAAAAGCATTGATTGCCCAGAAAAATCCGGCGGCTGTTGGTGCTCTGCTGAAGAAACATCAGGAAGCCTGCAAAGAGCATACTGCAACAGAAAAACCAAATGGTTTGCCGCAACATGGTTCGGCGAGAAAGTCCGAAACAAAGCAGCCCGTTCATACCGGTAGCTGTTCCCAGCCGAATCAGTAGGTTGACTGCCAAGGGCAGGGGTGGCAGGAGGATGACCAGTGCAGAGAAACTGCCCAGCAGAGCACTGAGCAGGCAGCGTGGAATCCGGCAAGGCGTGTGCGTGAGAAATGCCGTTCCCCGCAGAAGAAAATAGTTGACACAGAAGTTGAAGAAAAGCAAAACGTCGACATAAATGACTTGCATTGCAATCACCGCCTGTCTTTTGATTATAGCACAGAGCAGTGGAAAATGCTGTCGAAAGTCGTTTGCCGCCGAAAAAAACACAGCCCCACAAATAAAATTGCAGGGCTGCGAATGAAAAATAAATGGAGAAAGATGAGAAAGTAAAACAGCTGTTATTCTGCTGCCGTCAATGGGATAATCGTTTGGTCAACTTTGAGATAAGTAACAGCGTTCGGGTCAATCGGCTGGGGGAGGTCAAATTCTAACCATCCTGTGCCATCCAAGTTGTGAGAAACGCCGTATCCGGCAGATAATCCGCCTTTTCCGCTCTGTAAATCAACGGCGGACACCATTGTGCCGTCTGCTAAAATCACAGAAACGGATTCTGGCTGTGTTACAAGATCTCTATCCATTTTTCCAGCCAGTTTGATATGAGAAGGATAGCAGGTGACTTGCTGAATATGGAAAACTTGATAAGTCTTTTGAATTTCAACATAGTGTTTCCAAATGCCATCCGCAGTATAGGTGACACTCGGAATGGTCTGGATGTTGTCCAAGTGGAATGCAACTGTGCCAAGTGTGCTGTCGTCAGATGTTTTCAGGGCAAATGCTACATCTGCTTGCTTGTTCAAAAAGGCATCCATCTGTATTTTGCAGGTGAAAGTATAAGTACCATCTGCTTGCTGTTCGGAATAGGCATACATCGTGTTCAGCGATTCAGAGCTTAGCAATTCAGAAAGAGGCTTGTTGTCGATGTTCAGGCTGCATACATCAATGGTAAACATTGTTTCTTCTGGCAACATATCCGGCTGATTCGGAGCGAGATTCAGCACCATTGCAAGATTTGTTCCATCGCTGAGCACACCAAGCGGTGTGACGGTAAAGTCATCCATGCCTGTCGTCGTGAAATTGGAAATAGTCGCCACCATAGAAGCAGGGTCAAGAATGGTATTGTCTGCTTTGGCAGTCAGTGGAATGGTGACATCGTCCATTTGAATAGCAGTGGCTGCGGTTGGGTCAATGGGCTTTTCCAGATAGAGGAATTGTTCTACCTGTGTCAGGTCTTCAGTGACAATGCCATGATTGCGATAACCGCTTGTCATGTATTCTCCAGCAACAGTGCTGCCGTCTTTCAAGATGACCGATACTTGTTTTGCGGAGTTGGTTTGATTATCTGCTGTGCCGTCAATGGTCAGTGTCAGCGGCTGTAAGACAACTTGTTCGACATTGAGAAAACCACTTGCATTGTTCCACGTTCCGGAAGCGGTGTAAACACTGGTCTGTGGTTTGTTCTGCAAATCGATGGTGATGGAAATCGTGCCGATCGTACCGAAGTTTTGCTTGAGCGTTTCGTATTGTTCGCCCTCATACAAGATTGCCTGCATTTCTGCCTGATAGGTCATGTGGTTTTCCCATGTGCCGCTGTCCAGATGAATCTTGTTGGTAAATAAATAGCCATCTCCGTCCGGTCGAGTTTGCGAAACGCTGCCTTGCAAAAAATCGGTGTTTGTTTCGCCATTGAACCAGAATGTTCCGGTTTGGGAAATGGTGAAACGGTCGGTATATTTTTCTGGGTTCTCTGTTTTGGGGGTCAGATGAACGGCGTAATATAAGTTGGATTCATCTGCAAAGGCGGCAATCAGTTCTGCATCCAAATCGTCTAAATTGGCAGAAAAAGCAGAAACATTTCCGGCTTGTTGCGATGCATATTGTGCCGTTGCTGCATCATCGCTGCTATTCGGGAACAGCTGATGAATCCAGTTTGTGCCCTGAATGGCAGAAACGGAAACCATACCGATGACGCTTATGCAAGCGGCAATCGCAACACCAGCAATCACGTTACGTTTCCAAGTTCTGCGAGTTGGAACGGGGCTGGCGTTGTGTGCAATTTGTTCTAGAATCGCCTGTTCACAGCGTTCCGGCATTTGAATGCGATTCATAATTTGCTGATAACGATTCTTGTTCATAAAAATCCCTCCCTTGTTCCGTGAGTGCCAATTTTAATTTCTTTCTGGCACGGGCAAGCTGCGTTTGAATGGTTGAGATTTTACGGCCAGTCAGGTCGGCAATCTCTTGAATGGAATATTCCTCGTAATAATAGAGCAAGATGACAATGCGGTATCGTTCCGGCAGTGCAAATACTTCTTCATAGAGCAGGTTGTCGGTGGGGTCGGAGAACAGCTCCGGAATTTCTTTGTAGTCTGCTCTCCGGTTGTACCAGACGGATTTCCGGAGGTTGTGGCAGGCGTTGAGGGTCACTCGAATCAGCCACGCCTTTTCCAGACCGGCATCTGTGAAGGGCTTGGATAGTTGGTAGAATTTCAGGAATGTTTCTTGTGATACATCTTCTGCATCAGCGGTGTTGCGGAGATAGGTATAGGCAATGCGGTAAACCATGTCTTTGTATTGTTGGAGTTTCTGTTGAAATGTGGATTTGTCCATGTTGTTCATCTCCTTTTGTGGGATTCAGAAGTACTTCACCCTAATAACAATTCAACCCTATAAAAAATCCCATTGTGCAGAAAAATTTTTTTGCAGGGGAAAACAGGGGGTGGAATCTGTGAAAAACAGCGAAAATTCTGAATATTTTCCGAAAACCATTGCAATTGAAACGAATTTATAGTATAATAAAAATTGTATGTGTAAGCACAAACGGTTTATTGAGTGATTTGAAAAGAGAGGTTGACACTATGGTTTTATTAGATGAATTGCGTGTAACCATGTCCGACTATCAGAAAGATATGGATGAGTTGTACGAAGTATTGGGCGTTGCGGCTGCAACAGAACGCTACAATGCATTACAGGAAGAAATTGCAAAAGAAGGATTTTGGGATGATCTGGAACATTCTCAGAAAGTGTTGCAGGAATCCAAGACACTGGAAAACCGCATCAATTCCTATAAGAAAATGCAATCGGAACTGGAAGATATTATTACACTGATTGAACTTTCTCTCGAAGAGGGCGAAACAGAAAGCACACCGGATATGAATGCAGAATGTGATGCTTTCATTAAGAAGCTGGAAGAAATGAAACTGGCATCTCTGCTCACCGGAGAATATGACCACTCCAATGCGATTTTGACGTTCCACGCCGGAGCAGGCGGGACAGAAGCACAGGACTGGGCAGAAATGCTCTACCGGATGTACAACCGCTGGGCAGAACGGCATCATTTCAAGGTAACGACACTGGATTATCTGGATGGCGATGAAGCCGGCTTGAAGAGTGCTTCCATTTTGATTGAGGGTGAAAATGCCTATGGATTCCTGAAGTCAGAATCGGGCGTGCATCGTTTGGTTCGGGTATCTCCGTTCGATGCCTCCGGCAGACGGCACACTTCATTCTCCGCTGTGGAAGTCATGCCGGAAATTGATGACAATATGGAAGTAGACATTCGTCCGGAAGATATTAAGATGGACGTATTCCGTTCCAGCGGTGCAGGCGGTCAGCACATCAACAAGACCAGTTCTGCGGTTCGGTTGACGCACTTGCCAACGGGCATTGTTGTTTCCTGTCAGACACAGAGAAGCCAGTTCCAGAACAAGGAATATGCAATGAAGATGTTGAAGTCCAAGTTGGTGGAAATCAAGGAACGGGAACACCTTGATAAAATCGCCGACATTAAGGGCGTACAGAAAGAAATTGCATGGGGTGCACAGATTCGGTCTTATGTATTCATGCCATATACACTGGCAAAAGACCACCGCACCAGCTTTGAAAACGGAAACATTCAAGCGGTTATGGATGGCGATTTGGATGGCTTTATCAATGCTTATCTGAAAGCTTTGTCCAGCGGAACATTACAGAAGTAAGTTCTGAATATACAGAAACATCGAAATAGAAAAAGACTGTCGCAGGGAATGAACAGCGGCAGTCTTTTTCTTACGAGTGGTCAGGCGGTGTGAGCCCATATCGTGCATAGAAAGCGGCAATGTCTGCTGGTGTTTTTACCAGTTCTGCATACCGTAATTTCTTTTCGGCGGCATCGTAAAAACCAATGGTGGTTTCTCCGGTGCAAATGCTGGATTCGATTTGGATTTGTTCCGGCGTGCAGCCGTCCGGCAGCGGCAGGATGGGCTTTTTGTGGGAAAAGAAATGCATGAAGAACGCTCCTTTCATCAGAATTGGATTGGAAATCATGAAAAATATAGCATAAATCGGATGTCTTGTCAAGCAATCAGATGCAGACAGTCTTCCCAAGAACGAAAGCAGATGCTTTTTCAAACGCCCACACCAGCCCTTGACAATTCAACGGAAATACAGTATAATAAAGGTTGTATTTTTCGCAGATTCCCGTAGGAATCGGCGAATGGGAATGAGAACCATTATCAGGAATAAAAGGAGTCATGCAGTATGGCAATGAAACAGATTTCAAAAAGCGGTTATGACAAACTGAAAGAAGAACTGGATTATCTGGTTGGCGTAAAACGTGCGGAAATGGCACAGAAACTGAAAGAAGCTCGCGCACAGGGCGACCTTTCTGAAAACGCAGAATATGATGAAGCGAAAAACGAACAGGCAATTCTCGAAGCACAGATCAAGGAAATCCAGTATACCTTGGATAACTGCGAAGTCGTAGACGATGACAGCATTTCCTTGGATGAAGTTGGTCTGGGCTCTACCATCAAGCTGAAAAACTTCCAGAGCGGAAAAGTAGAAACCTGGCAGATTGTCAGCAGCAACGAAGCAAATTTTGCAGAACATAAGATTTCGGACGACTCTCCGATCGGAAAAGCTGCCCTCAAGAAGAAAGTCGGCGAAACATTTCAGGTATTTGCACCAGTTGGCACATTGCTCTTTGAGGTGCTGGAAATCGGCAAGTAAGTTGTCGGTAATTTAAAAGTGGAGGATCTTACATGGCACAACAGCAGAATCCGCAGCAGAACGCAGCAGCGGAAACCGAACAGGATATTAACATTTTAAAGAAGATTCGGATGGACAAGCTGGCAGAATTACAGGCAGCTGGCAACGACCCATTCACCATTACAAAGTATGATGTCACTGCACACGCAGCAGATCTCAAGGCAGACTATGAAGCAACCGAAGCCCGTCTGAAAGAAGCTGCAAACGGTGACGAGGAAGCTTTTCAGGCAAGCTTAGAACCGCTCAAGGAACAAATCGTTTCCATCGCCGGCAGAATCATGAGCTGGAGAGATATGGGACGTGCAAACTTCATTGATGTACGGGACGGCTCTGACCGGATTCAGGTCTATGTCCGGATGAACGACATCGGTGGTAAGGAAGCATTCAAGGAATTTAAGAAGTGGGACATCGGTGATATTGTCGGTGTCAAGGGCTTTGTATTCCGGACGAAGAAGGGCGAAATTTCCATTCATGCACAGGAAATTACGCTGCTTTCCAAGGCACTGTTGCAGTTGCCGGAAAAGTGGCACGGTCTGAAGGATCAGGATACCCGTTACCGGAAGCGGTATCTAGACTTGATTGTCAATCCGGAAGTCAAGAACACGTTTGTGACCAGAAGCAAGATTCTGCGGGAAATCCGGAATTATTTGGATGGTATCGGCTATGTAGAAGTAGAAACACCGGTTCTGCTGCCATTACAGATTGCTGCTGCAGCAAGACCGTTTGTGACCCATCACAATACACTGGATATGGATATGTTCCTGCGGATTGAAACCGAACTGAACCTGAAAAAGCTGATTGTTGGCGGATTTGAACGGGTTTATGAAGTCGGCAGAATCTTCCGGAACGAGGGCATGGATCCATCCCATAATCCGGAATTTACATCCATTGAAATGTATCAGGCATATACCGATTATAAGGGTATGATGGATCTGATCGAAGATATGTACCGGACACTGGCAAAGACCATTTGCGGCAGTGACCATATTCTGTATCAGGGCGTTGAAATCGCACTGGGCGAACCGTGGGAACGGTTGACCATGGTTGAAGCAGTTAAGAAATATGCTGGTGTCGATTACTACGAATGGGATAGCGACGAAGCTGCAAGAGCTTGTGCCAAGGAAAAGGGCGTGGAAGTCGAAGAAGGTGAACACGCTACCAAAGGTCATGTTTTGATTGCATTCTTTGATGCATTCGTAGAAGAAAATCTGATTCAGCCGACCATTATTTATGATTATCCGGTTGAAAATTCACCGCTGGCAAAGCGGAAGCCAAGTGAACCGGCATTTACAGAACGGTTTGAATACTTCATCTATGCAAGAGAAATGGGAAATGCATTCTCTGAATTGAATGACCCGATTGACCAGAAGCAGCGGTTTGAAGCACAGGTTGCTGCAAGACGGGAACTGGGCGATACGACTGGGGAAGTAGACGAAGATTTCGTCAATGCATTGGAATATGGTCTGCCGCCAACGGGTGGTCTGGGCTTAGGTTTAGACCGTCTGGTAATGCTGTTGACCGACAGTGCTTCCATTCGGGACGTTCTGCTGTTCCCGACCATGCGGCCACTGCCGAAGAATGGACAGGAATCGGAAGAAGATGCAGATGAAGCAGAGGAAACAACCGAAGCATAAGCTGCAAAAAAGAAAGATGCAGAAAAACAGAAGGGGTGTCATCGGAAAACGGGACACCCCTTTGTGCTTATATGAGATGAGAATGAATCATTACAGGAAAAAGGAGTCTTTTATGGCGGAAGAAACCCCGAAACAAACAACGTCAGAGCAGGAAACCACTGCTCCCACCGGAAAGAAGAAAAAAGAAAAAGGCAAAAGTTTTCTCGAAACCATGCGGGAGATTGATGCGAAAGAACAGCAGCAGGAAGAAGCCCGTGAAGCTGCGATGCAGGCACAGCTTGCAGAGCAGGAAAAACGAGAAAAAGAAGCTTATGAGAAAAAAATTCAGCAAGACCGCATTGAACTGATTCGCCTGAAACAGGGTGTGATTACCGAAAGTGACCGGATTGCAGAAGAACATCCCGAAAAGAAAAAAATGCCGCTCGGCAAGCGGATTTCCAACTTTTTTTACCATAATAAATGGTGGCTGGGAATTACGATTGTATTGGTATTGATTTTCGGCTATCTGGCATATGACCAGCTGACCAAAGTCAAGCCGGATTTCGTTTTAATGGTCTTGACCGATAACGAGGAATTGCAAAAGAAATCCGCAGAACTGCAAACCTATCTAGAGCAGTTCGTAGATGATGAAAACGGAGATGGAAAAGTCACCGTTAGCATTTATTGTATTCCCGTGTCGGATGACATTGACGATATGGACTATTATACTGCCAACGCCACCAAACTTTCGACACAAATGCAGATGCCGGAAGGTGTCATGCTCCTGACGGATGCAAAGGCGAATGACTATATTTCCGCAGAAGATACGCTGGTGAATTTAGAGCAGCTGTATCCGGAGGATTCTCATGTGCGAGAATATGGGTATTATCTGCGGTATACAGATTTTGCACAGAAAATCGGCTATTCAGAAGGGCGGCTGGACAGAGATTTATGCTTGAGTCTGCGGAAACCAACAGAGGGTTACAAGAGTGAAGCGGTGATGCAGGAATACTATGTGTATGCGAAAAAGGTGCTGGAAGAGATTATGACGGACTTGGACAACACTGAACCGCCAGCAGACAAGCCCGTATCTGAAACACCGGAAACCACAGAACAAACGACTGAACAGGGGGAATAAATATGCTGCGAATTGGATGCCACTTGCCATCATCAAAGGGCTATCTGGAGATGGGAAAACACGCAGTTGCTTTGGGAGCAACGACCTTTGCATTTTTTACCCGAAATCCACGGGGCGGAAAAGCAAAGCCGATCCAGAAAGAAGACGTTGCTGCATTTTTAGCGTATGCAGCAGAACATGACCTGCAACATCTCGTTGCACACGCACCATATACCATGAATTTGTGTTCCGCTGACCCCAGCATTCGGCAGTTTGGGAAAGATATGCTGGCAGATGACTTGCAGCGGATGGAATACACGCCAAATCAGTATTATAATTTTCATCCCGGCAGCCATGTGAAACAGGGTGCAGAAGTGGGAATTGCACAGATTGCAGAAACGCTGAACGAAGTGCTATTTCCGGAGCAGACCACGACCGTTTTGCTGGAAACAATGGCAGGAAAGGGCAGTGAAGTCGGCAGAAACTTTTCAGAACTGCGGGCAATTTTAGACAGCGTACACTTGCAAGAGAAAATGGGCGTGTGTCTGGATACCTGTCATATCTGGGATGGTGGTTATGATATTGCCGGAAATCTGGAAGCCGTATTGGAAGAGTTCGACAAGACAATCGGCTTGCATCGTTTGTATGCGGTACACTTAAACGACAGTATGAACCCATTGGGAGCACATAAAGACCGCCATCAGAAGATTGGACAAGGTTATATTGGATTGGAAGCCTTGAAAGCCGTTGTCCGGCATCCAGTTTTGAAACAGTTGCCGTTTATTCTGGAAACACCGAATGACGATGCTGGATATGCAGCAGAAATTGCACTGCTGCGAAAAGCTGCAGAAGAAAGCAATTAATTTCCGCCGCAGGCGAATTGCAGCCGAGCTGGCTCAGCTCGGCGAGGGGGATGATTCCCCACAGTGTGGGGAAATGTCCCGAAGGGACAAAAGGGCAAGGCATCCTTTAAAAATGGGGGACAAGCTGTCCCCCTTAACAGAGGTATTGATGAGATGAAATTGAAATCTAAGAAAAGTAAACAAATGCTGTTCGCCATTCTAGAAACATAAAAAATTCCTGTAAACTGGAATCTAAGAAAGATTCATAGGCAATTCGGACAACGCAACCACCGGCGAACAGCATAAAGGCAAAAAGCGAAGCGATTTTGCCGAACCGTACGCATAAGTTTTTTCTAAGAATCAAATAAAAATCCCCCTGCTTGAAAAGCAAGGGGATTTTTTCATGTTCATATCCGTTTACAGAATTTGCAAAAAACGAGAGGGTTAGAAACTCATTTTCTTATCGGTCAGATGAACGGTAACACCATAGCAAACACCAGCAAACACCAGATTCAATGCCATTGCTGCCAGCAGAAACGGAACAGCGGTATCCAGATTATAGACCAGACCGTTTTCGCTCATGTCAATGCTGATGGAGAACAACCCATTGGATAACAGTGTAAACAAACTGCTGATGGCAGACTGTAAAATTTCCAACGCAATCCAGAAAACGAATGCAACAAATGTACCGATTTTCTTGTTGCCCAATAAGGTTTTGGACATGGAAATTGCCAGATAAATGGTGGTGATCATCACAACGATCTGTAAGATCATGTTCAGCAGGAACAGAACCATTGTACCGATGTTGTCAAAGAACATATCCCGCAGTGGAATCAGAAGTTGCCCGATGAAGGAAGTGTCATCCAATTCCGGAATGAACAACAGAATGTCAGCAATTCCCAGAACGGCAAAGACAACAACCAGAACGGCGGTTGCAAGAAGCCCCATCAGGATTTTTGCAAGAATCCATTGCCAAGTGGGGGTTGGGGTTAAAAACAACATATAACCGGACTTTTTCCGGATGTCACTGTTGTACAGCAGAACACTGTATAGTGCTCCGGCAAGCATGGAACAGCAGGCGGCAACGATGAGCAGGACAGTGGAAAGTGCCCAGATGCTGGTAAAGATGTCGTTCAACTTTTCGTTCTGTGCAAATTTGAATCCGAAAAAACCGATTAAGTACGCAATTTCCAGACAGCCGATGATGATGCCAACAATCAGCATCATAAATCTGGATTTTTTGATTTCATATTTCAATACGTTTCCCATAATGGAAAATCCTCCTTATTTTTGTAAGTGTTGTGGAATGATGGTTCTATTTTTTTGTTTAAAACTGTGGTACGGCAGTGTCCGCATAAATTTCCCGATACAAGTCTGAGATGGATTTGCCGTGTTCCGCACGGATGGCTTCCAGTTCGCCTTCCAAGATGACCTTGCCGCCTTTCATCATGACAACATTGTCCACAATTGGCTCTAATTCATCGAACAAGTGGCTGGAGATGATGAAAGTTGCACCGTTTCCGGTTGCTTGAATGATGGTGTGGATGATTTGATCCCGTCCGATGAGGTCGATGCCGTTCAGCGGTTCGTCCAGCATGATGACTTCCGCCCGTCTGGAGAGCGTCACTGCAATTTTCAGCTTCGCAGCCATACCGGAGGACAACGCCCGTACTTTCAAGTCCGGAGTCAGTTCCATAAATGTGAGCAGGCGGTCAAATAAGTCTGCGTCAAAGTCGGCAAAGAAATCCTTGTGAAATGCCTTGACATCCCGAATCCGCATATAGTCATAATAGAATGGTTCGGTGGACATATAAGCAATGTGTTTCTTGCTCTCTGTTCCGATTGGCTGCCCCTTGTAGGTGAGCGTGCCGCCATTGATTTTTACCAGTCCGGCAGCCGCTTTCATCAAGGTGCTTTTGCCGGTGCCGTTTGGCCCAACAAGGGCATACACCTTTCCCGGCTCAAACGAAATGCTGCAATCCTCCAGCACCCGTTTGCTGTCATAATTTTTTCTGACATGTTCAAATGTTAACATAATCCCTTTGCTCCTTTTGGTTTAGTTTTTGTCTGTTGTTTCTGTTTCTTCCTTTTTTTCCGCCTGTTCTAACTGCTGTTCCATGGCTGTAAAGAGTGCGGCCTTTGAAAAATGGTATTGCTGCATTTTTTTCAGGAAAGCAGTCACTTCCTGTTCCAAGATGGTACTGCGTAACCGTTCCGCAAGTTCGGGGTCTTCGCTCAGGAACGTCCCCACGCCTCGGCGAGTGAAAGTGATGCCTTCCACTTCCAGTTGTCGGTAAATTCGCTGTACCGTATTGGGGTTGACGGTATAGGCAACCGCCAAATCGGTGTTAGAGGGCAGTTTGTCACCGGGATGCAGCTCACCGATGACAATCCGCCGTTTGATGTCATCTGCAATTTGCAGGTAGATGGGGTAGTTGTTTTGAAACTCCATGCAAAATGCCCCCTTTCAGAAGAATACACGGCTTTTTGCAGCTGTGTGAATTAGTGCACTATCAACATAGTACACTATTTTTTTCGATTTGTCAAGGGGTTTCTTAAAATTTTTTGAAATTGCTTGTGAGGGTGCTTTTTGGGCATTCTGCAAAAATTCTCTCATTCAGCTGCCAAAAAGCCGAAATGTGCACAGGATTTTTGGAATAGATACGGGAAAGCCTCAAAATATTTTTAAGAATCTGTAAAATTTAAAAAAACTACTTGACAAACATCTGGGAATATTATAAAATAATGAAATGTATCGTAGTGTCACAGCGGTGACATACGCAAAAACTAATAGTATACCATATCCTTTCCCGCCTGTCAAGAGAAAATCGAAAAATACGAAAGATTTTTCATTTCTGCTTACAGGTGCTAATTTTTTCGATTATAACGAAGGAGGTTTTTTCGCCTATGGTGAATGTGACGCCAAAGCAGTGTGGAAAAAATGTCAGAATGAACTTCGGGAAAATCAACGAAGTGCTGGAAATGCCGAACCTGATTGAAGTACAGAAAAATTCGTACCGCTGGTTTCGGGAGGAAGGCTTAAAGGAAGTCTTCCGGGACGTTTCTTCTATCACAGACTACAACGGCAATCTGGTTCTGAACTTTATTGATTACCGGATTGATGAAAAGCCGAAGTATACCATTGCAGAATGCAAGGAGCAGGATGCAACTTATGCTGCCGCACTGCGTGTGACGGCGACCCTCTGGAATAAGGAAACCGGCGAGGTCAAGGAAAGCGAAATTTATATGGGCGACTTCCCGCTCATGACCGAAAGCGGCACGTTCGTCATCAATGGTGCAGAACGTGTCATCGTTTCGCAGTTGGTTCGTTCTCCGGGCGTTTATTACGCTTCTGAAAAAGACCGCACCGGTAAGGATTTGTTTAAGACCACTGTCATTCCGAACCGTGGTGCATGGCTGGAATATGAAATGGATTCCAACGATGTCATCTATGTCCGGATTGATAAGAACCGGAAAATTGCACTGACAACCTTTATCCGTGCAATCGGTATTGGAACAGACGAAGAAATCTATGAGATGTTCGGGGATGATGAACGTCTGCGGCAGACCATTCTGCAAAAGGACAGTACCAAGAACACCGAAGATGCATTGCTGGATGTTTATAAGAAGCTGCGTCCGGGCGAACCGCCGACGGTGGAAAGCTCCCTGACCCACTTGAACAATCTGTTCTTTGATGCAAAGCGGTATGATTTGTGCCGGTTCGGTCGGTATAAGTATAATAAGAAGCTGGGCATTGCAAGCCGTCTGGCTGGACATACCCTGTCCCGTCCGGTCATCAACGAAATGACGGGCGAACTGCTGTTTGATGCAGGAACGACTCTGACTTACGAACAGGCAGAACAGATTCAGGAAGCCGGCGTAAAGGCTGCATTCCTGACAGTAGAATGTAAAGAATATTATGTCACCGAAGCCGGAGAAAATGCTATCCGGTTTGTACAGCGGGAAGTGAAGGTCATCGGTAACGGCATGGTTGACCTGCAGCCGTATGTACAGTTTGACATCAGCAAATATGAAATCAACGAAAAGGTTTCGTTCTCTGTTCTGAGAGAAATTCTCGAAAGTTCCTCCACACCGGAAGAAGTGGAAGAACAGGTGAAGAAGCGGTTGGATGAACTCGTTCCGAAGCATATTATTCTGGACGATATCTATGCAACCATCAGCTATTTCCTGAACCTCTGCGAAGGCGTTGGTACTGTGGACGACATCGACCACCTGGGCAACCGTCGAATCCGTTCTGTTGGCGAACTGCTGCAGAACCAGTTCCGGATTGGTTTCACCAGAATGGAACGGGTCATTCGGGAACGGATGAACATTCAGGCACAGGATATGGACGTGATCACACCGCAGAGTTTGGTCAATATCCGTCCAATTACGGCTGCAATTAAAGAATTCTTTGGTTCTTCTCCGCTGTCGCAGTTCATGGATCAGAACAATCCGCTGGCAGAATTGACCCATAAGCGTCGTCTGTCTGCATTGGGTCCGGGCGGTTTGTCCAGAGATCGTGCAGGATTTGAAGTTCGTGACGTACATTATAGCCATTACGGAAGAATGTGCCCGATTGAAACGCCAGAAGGCCCGAACATCGGTTTGATTTCTTATCTGGCAACGTTCGCAAGAATCAACGAATATGGCTTTATTGAAGCTCCATATCGGCGAGTAGACAAGGCGACTGGTGTTGTAACAGACGAAGTTGTCTATATGACTGCGGATGTAGAAGATAATTACATTGTTGCACAGGCAAACGAACCGCTGACCGAAGACGGACACTTTGCAAATCGTAAGGTTGCGGCTCGTTATCGGGAACAGATTCTGGAAGTTGAGCAAGATCGCATTGACTTCATGGATGTTTCCCCGAAGATGGTAGTTTCTGTTGCAACTTCTATGATTCCGTTCTTGGAAAACGATGACGCAAACCGTGCGTTGATGGGCTCTAACATGCAGAGACAAGCAGTGCCACTGCTCAAGACCGAACGGCCGTTTGTCGGAACAGGGATGGAATACAAGGCAGCTGTAGACTCTGGTGTTTGTATTCTTGCACCGTGTGATGGTGTGATTACGGCAGTTTCCGCAGACACCATTACCTTGCTGTCGGATGAAACCCACAAGGAACAGATCTTTAAGCTGGAAAAGTTCAAGCGTTCCAACCAGGGTACTTGCATTAACCAAAGACCGATTGTAGACGCTGGCGAACACGTTACAAAGGGACAGGTTCTGGCAGATGGCCCGTCTACTTCCGATGGTGAAATCTCTCTGGGTAAGAATGCCCTCATCGGCTTCATGACCTGGGAAGGTTATAACTACGAAGATGCGGTTCTGCTGAATGAACGGTTGGTACGAGAAGATATCTTCACTTCCGTTCACATTGAAGAATATGAAATCGAATGCAGAGATACAAAGTTAGGCCCAGAAGAAATTACCAGAGATATTCCGAACGTCGGTGACGATGCACTGAAGGATTTGGATGAAAATGGTATCATTCGGATTGGTGCAGAAGTACACGCTGGTGATATTCTGGTTGGTAAGGTTACCCCGAAGGGTGAAACCGAACTGACCGCAGAAGAACGCCTGCTGCGTGCAATCTTCGGCGAAAAGGCACGGGAAGTGCGGGATAACTCTTTGAAAGTACCGCACGGCGAAGCTGGTATCATCATTGATGTAAAGATATTCACCAGAGAAAATTGTGATGAATTGTCGGCTGGTGTCAATAAATTGGTTCGCTGCTATATCGCTCAGAAGCGGAAAATTTCCGTCGGCGATAAGATGGCAGGCCGTCACGGTAACAAGGGTGTCGTTTCCCGCATTTTGCCGGAAGAAGATATGCCGTTCCTGCCGGATGGCACACCGCTGGATATCGTTTTGAATCCGTTGGGCGTACCTTCTCGTATGAACATCGGTCAGGTATTGGAAGTGCATCTGGGTATGGCTGCCAAGGCTCTGGGCTGGCACGTGATGACACCTGTCTTTGACGGTGCACACGAAGATGACATTCGAGAATGCTTCCGGGAAGCAAATCGCCGGAACGCACCGCATCGGAATGATCCGTTCGACCTGAAGCCGATGCAGAAGGTCATCAACCCGAAGGCACTGGAATTCTGCGAAGATGGTAAGTTCACACTGTATGATGGCAGAACTGGCGAAAAGTTTGATAACCGTGTAACCGTTGGTTACATGCACTACCTGAAACTCCACCACTTGGTAGACGAAAAGATTCACGCTCGTTCTGTTGGCCCGTATTCTCTGGTTACGCAGCAGCCGTTGGGTGGTAAGGCACAGTTCGGCGGTCAGAGATTCGGGGAAATGGAAGTTTGGGCACTGGAAGCATACGGTGCAGCTTACACTCTGCAGGAAATCCTGACCGTAAAATCTGACGATACCGTTGGACGTGTAGAAACCTATGAAGCAATTGTCAAGGGTCAGAACGTACCGAAGCCGGGCATTCCGGAATCCTTCAAGGTTCTGATCAAGGAATTGCAGTCACTGGGTCTGGATGTCAAGGTATTGGATGGCGAACAGAATGAAATCGACCTGCGGTCGAACTTCGATGACGATGTCACCGCACAGGTTGTTTCGTATGAAAGTGATGACGACATCACCGATACTGCAAACTATGAAGGTATGTCCAAGGATATGGAAGATGCCGGCATGGGTTATGATGATGATAAGACCATTGCAAATGGAGATCCGGATGCAGAGGATGTTCCATTTGAGGATATTGACGATACAGACGAAGACGATTATCCGGATGATGTAGATGATTATCCGTTTGACGATGACGAAATGTAACAAGTTACCATGTATGAAAATCTCGTGATAGAATACAGGAGGGTACGAATTTGGAATTTAATACATTTGAATCCATAAAAATTGGACTTGCTTCACCGGAACGGATTCGGGAATGGTCTTATGGTGCGGTAACACGCCCGGAAACCATCAATTACCGGACACAGAAGCCGGAACGGGATGGTTTGTTCTGCGAACGGATTTTTGGACCAACCAAGGACTGGGAATGTCACTGCGGAAAGTTCAAGAAGATTCGTTTTAAGGGCAAAGTCTGCGACCGCTGCGGCGTAGAAGTAACCCGTGCAAAGGTTCGCCGGGAACGGATGGGTCATATTGAACTGGCTGCTCCGGTTTCTCATATCTGGTACTTCAAGGGAACACCGTCCAGAATCGGTCAGATGCTGGAAATCTCCCAGAAAAGACTGGAAGAAGTGCTCTACTTCACAAAATATATCGTACTGAACCCGGGCAATACGGAGCTGTTTAAGAAGCAGCTCCTGACCGAAAAGGAATATCTGAATTATCGGGAAAAGTACGGCGATGAATTTGAAGCAGCAATGGGTGCAGAAGCCATTAAGAAGCTGCTCTGTGAAATTGATTTGGAAGAACTTTCCAAAGAATTGAAAGAAGAACTGGTTGGACTGAATTCCGGTCAGAAGCGGTTGAAGCTGCTGAAGCGGCTGGAAATCGTGGAAGCCTTCCGGCAGTCCGGCAACCGTCCGGAATGGATGATTCTGGACGTTGTTCCGGTTATTCCGCCGGACATTCGTCCGATGGTTATGCTGGACGGCGGACGGTACGCAACCTCCGACCTGAATGATTTGTACCGCCGTGTCATCAACCGGAACAACCGGTTGCAGCGGATGCTGGAACTGGATGCACCGGACATCATCGTCCGGAACGAAAAGCGGATGCTGCAAGAAGCAGTCGATGCTTTGATTGACAATGGCAGACATGGCAGACCTGTTACTGGCCCGAATAACCGTGCTCTGAAATCCCTGTCTGATATGCTGAAGGGCAAGCAGGGTCGATTCCGTCAGAACTTGCTCGGTAAGCGTGTTGACTACTCCGGTCGTTCTGTTATCGTCGTTGGTCCGGAACTGCGGATGTATCAGTGCGGTTTGCCGAAGGAAATGGCACTGGAACTGTTCAAGCCGTTCGTTCTGAAGCGGTTGGTAGATACCAAGGTCATTGCAAATATTAAGAGTGCCAGAAAGATGGTAGACCGGACTTCTCCGGAAGTTTGGGATGCACTGGAAAATGTCATCAAGGGACATCCGGTTCTGCTGAACCGTGCTCCTACGCTGCACCGTCTGGGGATTCAAGCATTTGAACCGGTACTGGTAGAAGGCCGTGCTCTGAAACTGCACCCGTTGGTATGCTCTGCATTTAACGCAGACTTCGACGGTGACCAAATGGCAGTACACCTGCCGCTGTCCGCAGAAGCACAGGCAGAAGCAAGATTCCTGATGCTGGCTGCAAACAACTTGTTGAAGCCGTCTGACGGTCGTCCGGTTGCTGTTCCGACACAGGATATGGTTTTGGGTTCGTATTACCTGACCATGGAAAAGGACGGCGAAAAGGGTGAAGGCAAGATTTTCCGGGATGTCAACGAAGCCCTCATGGCTTACAATGAAGGCGATGTTTCCATTCATGCAAAGATTAAAGTACGGATTACCAGAGATATTGGTGACAAGCGGGTTTCTCAGATTATTGATTGTACCGTTGGCCGTCTGATCTTTAACGAAAACATTCCGCAGAATCTGGGCTATGTAGACCGTACAGATTCCAAGCATCAGTTTGATCTGGAAATTGCGTTCTTGGTTGGCAAGAAGCAGCTGGGTCAGATTATCGACCGTTGCATTAAGATTCACGGCACAACGACCACTTCCGAAGTGCTGGATAAAATCAAGGCAACTGGCTTTAAATACTCCACAAAGGCTGCCATTACCGTTGCGGTTTGCGATGCCATCATTCCAAAGGAAAAGAAGGACATCATTGCAGCAGCGGATGCAGAAGTTGCAGAAATCAACAACGAATATGCATATGGTTATATCTCCGCAGCAGAAAAATCCAAGCGGTTTATCGAAATTTGGAACGGTGCAACCAATGATGTTACCACCGCTCTGCAAAACGGTTTGGATCGTTACAACCCAATCTTCATGATGGCGGACTCCGGTGCTCGTGGTAGTATCAGCCAGATTCGTCAGCTTGCCGGCATGCGTGGCTTGATTGCCAATACATCCGGTGCGACCATCGAAATGCCGATTCGTTCCAACTACCGAGAAGGTCTGAACATCTTGGAATACTTCATCTCCTCTCGAGGTGCAAGAAAGGGCTTGGCAGATACCGCATTGCGTACCGCCGACTCTGGTTACCTGACCCGTCGTCTGGTAGACGTTTCGCAGGATGTCATCATCCGGGAACAGGATTGCGGCACAAATGAAGGTCTGGAAGTTTACGAAATCAGCAACGGCAATGAAATGATTGAACCGCTCGGTGAACGTCTGGCAGGTCGTTATCTGGTAGAAGACCTGAGAGATCCGGAAACCGGCGAACTGCTGATTTCTAAGAATAAAATGCTCACAGAAAGTGATGCAAAGAAGATTACCGAAGCTGGCATTGAACGGATTTCGATTCGTTCCGTCCTGACTTGCCATGCAAAGCAGGGTGTTTGTGCAAAGTGCTACGGTGCAAACTTGGCAAACGGCAATCTGGTTTGCGTGGGTGAATCGGTCGGCGTTATCGCTGCACAGTCCATCGGTGAACCAGGTACACAGCTGACCATGCGTACATTCCATACTGGTGGTATCGCATCGGCAGAAGACATCACACAAGGTTTGCCACGTGTCGAAGAATTGTTTGAAAGCCGTCACCCGAAGAATGCAGCCATTTTGGCTCGTCTGTCTGGTAAGGTACACATTGAAGAAATCAAGACTGCAAGAACCATTTTCGTTACCAACCAGACCACTGGCGAATCGGAATCTTATCCGATTCACTACAACCTGAAGATTCGGGTAAAGGAAGGCGAAGAAATCGAAAAGGGTACTCGTCTGACCGAAGGGAACATCTTCCCGGGCGATATTCTGGCAGTTCTGGGCGTTCATGCTGTACAAGACTACATCATCAGCGAAGTGCAGAAGGTTTACCGTCTGCAAGGTGTTGATATCAACGATAAGCACATCGAAGTTATCGTACGCCAGATGCTGCGGAAGGTGAAGATCGAAGAATCTGGCAGCAGCTACTTACTGCCGGGTACGCTGATTGATAAGCGGAAGGTAGAAACCATTAACGAAGAACTGCGGGAACGGATGGCAAATGGTGAACCAGATGTAGAACTGGTTACCACTGCACCGGTGCTGCAGGGTATTACCAAGGCATCCTCCAGCTCCGACAGCTTCCTGTCGGCAGCATCCTTCCAGGAAACCACAAAGGCTTTGACTGATGCGGCAATTCGTGGCAAGAGTGATATGCTGTATGGCTTGAAGGAAAATGTTATCATTGGTAAGCTGATTCCTGCCGGAACAGGTATGGATGTTTATAACAATGTTCGGATTCAGAAGAATGAAACCCATTCGGAATATCTGGCACATCATATTGCACCATATACCACCCCGAATGCAGAGAAGTAATTAGACGCAAGCGAAAACAGGATGCCGCACTGGACGTTTTATCTGGTGCGGTATTCTTTATACTATCCTTACAAGGGCTGGAAAAGAGAAGCGGAGGAATGACGATGAAACAACGAATGTTAGCGTGGCTTTGTGCCGGCATCCTCGGGCTGGGCTGCTGGGGACTGCCAGCGGCAGCAGCAGACGACACCACCGAACCGACCACACAGGTGACAACAGAAGCAGAAACAGAAACGGAATCTTCTAAGTTCAGCACAAAAGATTTGGTAACTGCTGTGATTGTATTCACGCTTGTAACCGCTGGAACAGCAACGGGTGTATTTGTGTTCCGGTGGAAAAAGCTGAAATCTTCCAGCCAGAAATAAAAACGGGGAATCACGATCAAATTCTGTGGAAACAGAATTGGAAAGGAAGTGCATTGCTTTATGGCAGATTATACCGGACAATCCTGTTTTGTATGCCAAAAGCCATTCGAGCCGGAGGATGATGTTGTTGTTTGCCCAGAATGCGGAACGCCTTACCATCGGGCGTGCTGGCAGCATTATGGGCACTGCATCAATGTGCATCTGCACGAAAACGGCGGAAGCTGGAAGCCGGTCGAAATTCCATTACCAGAATCGGAAACAGCATCGGAAACACGCCGCTGCCCTCGCTGCGGAACGGAAAATCCTGTGCATCAGGCATTCTGCGGACATTGCGGCATGATTTTAGAGGAGAACGGACAGCAGCAAACAGCACAGCAAAACCAGCAGCAGACTTGGCAGCAAAGTGCACAGGATATTTGCTGCGGATTAGACCCGAATGAGGACTACGAAGGAGAACGGCTGGAAGACCTTGCAAATTTCGTGCGGACGAATACCATTTATTATATTCCGGCATTTAAGAAGTTCCGAGAAACTGGCTCGAAACTCACCATGAATTTAATCAGTGCGGTGTTCCCACAACTGTATTTTGCCAGTCGGAAAATGTGGGGCATGACATTTCTGATTATCAGCGTGTTGCTGTTGTTGGATTTGCCGTCAGAACTGTATTCATTTGTCACCAACAATGATTCGATTTTGAGCCAGCTGCACAGCATGCAGCAGAGCATGGACAGCATGGGCGGTATGGGCAGCATGTACAACAATTTCCTGCAAGTGATGTCAGAACAGATTCAATCGTTCTGCACGGCATTGCTGCCATATGAAACCGTCCTGCACACGATGCATATTATTTGTATGTATCTGAGCTTTGCAGTACGAGTATTGCTGTTTGCCTTTTCCAATTATATTTATTATCGGTTTGTTTTGCGAAAAGTGCATAGAATCCGAGCGGAGGGGCTGCCCGAAGGTATGACCAAAGACCGGCTGCGAATGGCAGGCGGTACGAATTACTGGTTCGTTCTGATTGCCATTCTGGCACAGTATGCGGTGACCGTTCTTGTAACGGCTCTGTTCTTGCTGGGCATTAGCATGGCGTTTTAAGGTCAGGAATTTTGTAAAAAAAATTCCGAAAAAACCAGAAAAATGCTTGACAAGTCGAGCAGAGTTTGCTATAATAGATATGTTATCCTTGCTTGCACAATTGCAGGCGAAATCCAGAAGGAGGTGTTTTTAACGTGGCAAAGTTGAATGCAAAGTATGAGCTGATGGCTGTTTACAGCCTGGCAAAGGGTGAAGAAGTTGCAAAGGAACTGGTTGAAAAGTTCAAGAGCAAGATCGAAGCAGCAGCCACACTGGATGAAGTGAACGAGTGGGGCAAGCGGAAGCTCGCATACCCGATCAACGATGAACCGGACGGCTATTACGCACTGTATAGCTTCACAGCAACACCGGATTTTCCGGCTGAACTGGAACGTGTCCTGAACATCACAGACGGCGTTCTGCGGTTCTTGGTAACTGTTACAGAATAAGACGTCTTTACCGATAGAACGGTTTTTTTGAAAAAATATGCGGAAAGGAATGGAATGGGATGCTGAATAAAGTGATTCTGATGGGTAGATTGTGTGCTGACCCGGATTTCCGGCAGACACAAAGCGGCATTGCTGTATGCAGAATTCGAGTTGCCATCGACCGACCATATACGTCAAAGTCCACCGGAGAACGGCAGGCTGATTTTATCAATGTTGTTTGCTGGCGGCAACAGGCAGAATTTGTAAGTCGATATTTCCATAAAGGTTCAATGATCATTGTGGAAGGCAGACTGCAAAATTCGGATTATACCGATGGAAATGGTGTGAAGCACTATTCGATGGAAGTTCAGGCGGACAATGTGACCTTTGGGGAAACCAGAGCCGCTGCACAGGCAAATGGAAACTATACTGCACCATCGAATCAGAGCGGCTATCAGTATCAGCCGCAGTACCAGCAGCAGCCATCTGCACCGCAGGCAGCTCCACAGCAGCCAGCAGCAGCTCCGGCTCCGCAGCAGCAGAACAATTCTGTTCCGATCCAATTGGGCGACCTGAGCGATTTTGAAGAAATCCTCAGCGATGGAGAAGTACCGTTCTAATCAAAATTGCAGAAAACAAAAACGAAACTTGCGAAACGCAGTTAGGAGGATTTGACCATGGAAAGAGCACCAAGAATGGGCGGAAAAAGACCGAGAAAAAAGGTCTGCATGTTCTGCGTAGACAGAGTAGATGTCATTGATTACAAGGACATCGCAAAGCTGAGAAAGTGCATGACAGAACGGGCAAAGATTTTGCCGAGAAGAGTTACTGGCACTTGTGCATATCATCAGCGGAAGCTGACCACAGCAATCAAGAGAGCAAGACACGTTGCACTGCTGCCGTATGTAAGCGACTAAGCAGTACAAGTTGTGTACGATAGAGAAAGACGTTTCTTCGGAAGAAGAGGCGTCTTTTTTGTTGCATTTTTCCAAATAATTTGGAAATCGGCAGAATTCATTCATTGTTTAAAAATAAATTTCTTCGGATTCTTTGGAGAAATCCCTTGATTTTTTGGCTGGCTTGTCGTATAATAGAAAGGAACGTGTTTCGACTCAACATCGACAAGGAGGGCAGGCATTACTATGAAAAAGAAAAAATCATCCGCTCAAGGACTTCCGGAATATACAGGACGTTACCCAAAACCGAAGCTGCGATTTCGCCTGCGGGTTGTTTTCTTCATTTTTTTATCTTGTTTGCTGATAGGACTTGTTTTCTATCTGCTTGGTGTAAATTTTGATTTGTTTTCCTATTAAATTCCGAAGAAGCAATGCTTTTTTCGTTTTCCTATTGACAATTCTGAAAAAATGCGTTATACTGGATAGGCAGCCGTAAAGTACTAGATACATGGTTACTTTACCGGCTGCTCTACTATATTTTGTATATGTAAAGGGGAGCGTTCGCACTTATGATTTCTTATATTATTAAACGTGACGGCAGAAGAGAGTCGTTTGATTTAGACAAGATTGCAAATGCGGTATTTCGTGCAGCCCAGTCTGTTGGCGGAACAGATGCAGCCATGGCGAGAGATGTTGCCGAAAAAACCTGTGCGTTGTATGAACAGCTGCACGGCAGTCAAGAACCGACCGTAGAAGAAATTCAGGACTTGGTAGAAAAAGAACTGATTGAGTGTGGACACGCCCAAACTGCAAAGGCATATATTTTATATCGCTATGAGCGTACCAGAGATCGGGAAGTCAAATCCAATCTCATGAAGATTATGAACGAACTGACGTTTGATTCTGCAAAGGACAGCGACATCAAGCGGGAAAATGCCAACATTGACGGCGATACCGCAATGGGCACGATGCTGAAGTATGGTTCTTCCGCTGCGAAGGAATTCTATGAGATGCGAGTTCTGAAGCCGGAACACGCTAAGGCTCACCGGAACGGCGACATTCACATTCATGACTTGGATTTCCTGACGCTGACAACAACCTGCTGCCAGATTGACTTGATTCAGCTGTTTCAGCATGGCTTTTCGACTGGCCATGGTTTCCTGAGAGAACCAAACGATATTTCCAGTTATTCCGCTTTGGCTTGTATCGCAATTCAGTCCAACCAGAACGACCAGCACGGCGGACAGAGCGTCCCGAACTTTGATTATGCAATGGCTGGCGGCGTTAAGAAAACTTACCGGAAACGGTACTTACAGAATGTTGCAAGAGCACTGGAACTCTTGACCGACATCGAAGAACCACAGGCATTTGTAAAGTCCTATGCGGCTGCTATCCAGCAGGAAACAGGTCTGATTCCTTGTCTGGCAAATAACAATGGCTATCAGGAAGCAGAAGCACAAAAGCTCTCTGAACGGCTGACAGCCGACCAGATTGCAACCATACAGGCGTTTGCAAAGAAGAATGCTTATCGGGAAACCAACCGTGCAACCTATCAGGCAATGGAAGCCCTGATTCACAACCTGAACACCATGAACAGCCGTGCAGGTGCACAGACACCGTTTAGTTCCATCAACTACGGAACAGATACCACACCGGAAGGCAGAATGGTCATTGAAAATGTGCTGCTGGCGGAAGAAGCTGGCTTGGGCAACGGCGAAACACCGATTTTCCCGATTCACATTTTCAAGGTAAAAGAAGGCGTGAACTACAACAAGGAAGACCCGAACTATGATATGTTTAAGCTGGCATGTCGGGTTTCTGCAAAGCGGTTATTCCCGAACTTTGCATTCTTGGATGCACCGTATAACCTCCAGTATTACAAGCCGGGTGACTACCGGACGGAAATTGCCTATATGGGCTGCCGTACCAGAGTGATCGGCAACGAATATGACCCGACCCGTGAAATTGTAACGGGCAGAGGCAACCTGAGCTTTACCTCGATCAACCTCCCACGGCTGGCAATCAAAGCAAATGGGGATATTGATAAATTCTTCACGCTGCTGAACAACATGATGGATTTGACCATTGAACAGCTGACAGATCGGTTTGCAATCCAGTGCCAGAAGAAAGTACGGAACTACCCGTTCCTGATGGGACAGGGCGTTTGGTTGGATTCTGAGGGGCTTGGCCCAGATGATTCCGTTGCAGAAGTTCTGAAGCACGGAACGCTTTCTGTAGGCTTTATCGGCTTGGCAGAAACCTTGAAGGCATTGATTGGCAAGCATCACGGCGAGAGTGCAGAAGCACAGGAACTGGGCTTGAAGATTATTCAGACGATGCGGGATCGTACTGATTTGGAATCGAAGAAAACAGGCTTGAACTTCTCTGTTCTGGCAACACCAGCAGAAGGGTTATCTGGTCGATTCGTTCGGATGGATCGGGAACGGTATGGTGTGATTCCGGGCGTAACAGATCGGGATTATTACACCAACTCATTCCATGTTCCGGTTTATTATCCGATTCGGGCAGTGGACAAGATTCGTCTGGAAGCTCCGTATCACGCCCTCACAAACGGCGGACATATCAGCTATGTAGAAATGGACGGCGACCCTGTACAGAACGTGGCTGCGTTTGAGAAGGTCATTCGCTGCATGAAGGAATCTGGAATTGGCTATGGCTCTGTGAACCATCCAGTTGACCGTGACCCTTGCTGCGGCTTTACGGGCATTATCGGCGACAGCTGCCCGCAGTGTGGCAGAACGGAACACAGCGGTGATGTTGGCTTTGAACGGATTCGGAGAATCACCGGCTATCTGGTTGGTACACTCGATCGGTTTAACGATGCAAAGCGGGCAGAAGAACACGATCGTGTGAAACACGCTTTATAATGGCTGAATATAGAAATAGTATGTATGATTGAAAATTCCTGTAAGTGGAAGTAGTTCTGCTTACAGGAATTTTTGCGGATAAAAACGAGAAAGGCAGGGGCTTATGATGCAGCTGCGAATTGCAGGAACGGTAGAAAATTCGATTGTTGATGGGGAGGGGATTCGCTATACCATTTTTGTGCAGGGATGTCCGCATGGATGTCCGGGCTGTCACAATCCGCAGACCCATGATTTTCAGGGCGGAAAGCTAATAGATGCAGCAGTATTGCTGAAAGAGATTGCAAGTGACCCATTACTGGACGGTGTTACATTCAGCGGTGGAGAACCGTTTTGCCAGGCGGCAGCACTGGCGGAACTGGGGAAACAGGTGCATGATTTGGGGTTGAATCTGGTGACATATACCGGATATACATTGGAACAGTTGCTGGCAGACGGTCGGGAAGACTGGATGGCATTGCTGAACGAAACAGATATTTTAATTGATGGACGTTTTGAGGCGGATAAGAAAAGTTATGAGTGCCGTTTTCGGGGCAGTACGAACCAGCGCTATTTAGATGCAAAGGCAAGCGTTGCAGCCGGAAAAGCAGTCGCAGCCGCATTGGAATAATGGTTGCAGAAACTGCGGTCGAGCTGGCTCAGCTCGGCGGAGAAGGGTTGTTAGGGAGGACAAGCTGTCCTCCCTAACAGACGTATTGATTAGATTGTATTGAAATCTAAGAGAGAACCGAAATAAA
>ENA-OWRJ01000581-OWRJ01000581.1-human-gut-metagenome-genome-assembly--contig:-NODE-581-length-48232-cov-13.724163_pt1 | contig 48232 bp, 49 predicted proteins | sample MGYA00248269_ERZ651897 | MGnify/ENA primary metagenome ERZ651897 (study PRJEB26924, sample SAMEA4378252) | human gut metagenome | biome: human gut; feature: human-associated habitat; material: faeces...
AGTGCGTAATAGCTCACTGGTCGAGTGAAGTTGCGCGGAAAATTACCGGGGCTAAACTATACACCGAAATTGCGGATTTGTACGTAAGTACAAGTGGTAGAGGAGCATTCTATAGTAGGACGAAGCATAATCGAAAGGATATGTGGACGAGATAGAAGAGAGAATGCCGGAATAAGTAGCGAAAGCATGGTGAGAATCCATGCCATCGAAAGTCTAAGGTTTCCTGGGGAAGGTTCGTCCGCCCAGGGTAAGTCGGGACCTAAGGAGAGGCCGAAAAGCGTATCCGATGGACAGCAGGTAGAAATTCCTGCACTGCGAAATACTTAAAAGATGCAAATGACACAAGAGTGGAAGATGAGCGAGGAAGAGGAAAAACTCGTATCGAAAGATATAGTGAAACAATAGTAACGAATCATCAAGAAGCTAATGGCGAGAAAAGTTTGTAGATATTGTATTTAGTACCCGTACCGCAAACCGACACAGGTAGATGAGGAGAGGATCCTAAGATGAGCGAGAGAAGCATTGTTAAGGAACTCGGCAAACTGACCCCGTAACTTCGGAATAAGGGGTGCTGGTGTAAAAGCCAGTCGCAGAGAATAGTCCCAAGCAACTGTTTAACAAAAACACAGGTTTCTGCTAAATCGAAAGATGAAGTATAGGAGCTGACACCTGCCCAGTGCTGGAAGGTTAAGGGAAAGGGTTAGGAGTAATCCGAAGCCTAGAACTAAAGCCCCAGTGAACGGCGGCCGTAACTATAACGGTCCTAAGGTAGCGAAATTCCTTGTCAGGTAAGTTCTGACCCGCACGAAAGGTGTAATGATTTGGGAGCTGTCTCGACAATGTACTCGGCGAAATTGTAGTACTAGTGAAGATGCTAGTTACCTGCGACAAGACAGAAAGACCCCATGGAGCTTTACTGTAGTTTGATACTGGGTTTTGATTATTTATGTACAGGATAGGTGGGAGACAAAGAAGCATTGGCGCCAGTCGATGTGGAGTCGCCCTTGGGATACCACCCTTAAATGATTGAAATTCTAACCAATAGTCATAAACTGGCTAGGGGACAATGTCAGACGGGCAGTTTGACTGGGGCGGTCGCCTCCAAAAGAGTAACGGAGGCGCGCAAAGGTTTCCTCAGCGCGGACAGAAATCGCGCGAAAGAGTGCAAAGGCAGAAGGAAGCTTAACTGAGAGACAGACATGTCGACCAGATACGAAAGTAGGTCTTAGTGATCCGGTGGTTGTAAGTGGAAATGCCATCGCTCAACGGACAAAAGTTACCCTGGGGATAACAGGCTTATCTCCCCCAAGAGTTCACATCGACGGGGAGGTTTGGCACCTCGATGTCGGCTCATCACATCCTGGAGCGGAAGTACGTTCCAAGGGTTGGGCTGTTCGCCCATTAAAGTGGTACGCGAGCTGGGTTCAGAACGTCGTGAGACAGTTCGGTCCTTATCTGTCGCAGGCGGAGGATATTTGAAGGGAGTTGGCCCTAGTACGAGAGGACCAGGCTGAACTTACCAATGGTGCACCAGTTGTCATACCAATGGCATAGCTGGGTAGCTAAGTAGGGAAGGGATAAACGCTGAAAGCATCTAAGTGTGAAGCCCACCCTAAGATAAGATATCCCATATCGAAAGATAGTAAGATTCCATTAAGACTAAATGGTTGATAGGTTGGAGGTGTAAGTGTAGTGATACATTGAGCTGACCAATACTAATAAATCGAGGGCTTAACTATAATTTTAAAAATAGATCCTAAAAGAATTTCATCTATGTATTTTTGAGTGTGCTTTTTAATGAATGTGATTATAATGTATAGTAAAAAGAGTTGTAAAAAAATATCAATTAAGTATTGCAATTATAAAAAATATATAGTATAATTACATTTGTATTAAGTAGATATTAATTTTCTAGTGACGATTACATGGAGGAAATACCTGTTCCCATCCCGAACACAGAAGTCAAGCTCCAATGTGCCGAAGATACTTGTGGGTTACCCTGCTGGGAAAATAGGTTGTTGCTAGTTTTATATATTCCTCTTTAGCTCAGTTGGTAGAGCGCTCGGCTGTTAACCGATAGGTCGTTGGTTCGAGTCCAACAAGAGGAGCCATAATTGAACCATTTTTATTAGAAACTCATAGTAATTTATAAAAATTGAGAGTATAGAAAATGGCTATAAATAAACATTTATCGTGAAAACGGTAGATGTTTATTTTTTTGTTGATTTTTATATTTGTAATAACAATTACTATTATTTGTTACAAACCAATGTTACAAAAATATGGTATGTTACAAAAAAAATAAACTATTATAAAATTAAGGAATATTGTTTATAAATAACGATTGATATAAATTATGAAAGACTTTTAACAAGTCTTTTTTAAATATAAAGAAGATGGTGATAACTATGGATATAGAACAGCAAGCAAACTATTACGCTGTTATTCCTGCACCAGTCAGATATAACAAAAAATTAAAATATCCTGAAAGGCTACTATACGGAGAAATAACAGCGCTTAGTAATAGATATGGATATTGTTTTGCATCCAATAAATACTTCGCTTCTCTGTATGATGTAGTTCCTGAAACAGTATCGAGATGGATTTCACATTTAAAAGAATGTGGATACATAAATGTAAACATTATCAAAAATGAAAACAATCAGATTATAGAAAGGCGAATTTATATTATTGACAAAATAAACAATACCTATTGCTTAAATAATCAATACCCCTCTTGCGTAAAAAATCAAGAGAGTATTGATGAAAAAGTCAAAGATAATAATATAAATAATAAGATTGATAGATTATTTTATTATGTTATAAAAAATGAAATTGAAAATTATAAAGAATTTAATATAGATGAAAAAAACGAATTTTTAAAAAATATCGAAACACTTGAATTAAATTATAGTGAAGAAATTACAAAGAATATGACAGAAGAAAACAAGGACAAAATCAAGCATATATTATTCTTTATTGCAGATATGATTAAACACCAAAAAATAATACCAATAAATACATATACCAGAACAATAATGATTCTTGTATATGACAAATGCAAAATGAAGGAAAGAGAATACAAAAATACTTCAAATGAAATAATAAACTTTTATGAGTATTATTCAAAAAGTTTATTAAGAGAACTATTTAAAATATAGCACTTGGCAATTTTGCCAAAACGGATACTACAAGTGGTACAAAATAACCAAAAATAAAGTATAATCTTTGGTTATTTTGCGAATAGAAAAAAAGTACCACAAGTGGTATTATATATATAACAAATAAGAAATGTAATATTTGAAAGGAAAAGTATTATGAAAAAAGAATTAACCACAAGACTTTATAAGGATGTATTTGATATTGACGAAGTTCATACAAATGTAAATAAGTTTATAAAGGCTGTTATAGTGAATTTTGGTGATGAAAGAGGAGATATTATTGTAAAAAATGATAACTTTGGCACAAGACGAAAATATGCAGATTTTACTAACGGCAAAAAAGAAGCTGGATTAAATCCATTACAGATTGTTTTTAGTGGATTGGATATAGAAGTGAATTTTGAAAATAGTAGATATATAAATAAGAATGATGAAGTTTGTTATTTTAAAGATTTGAAAGGATAAAATTATGAGTTTAGCAAAAACATTAAACGGCGGAAAGCAAAGTCTGAAAATACATATTGATGATATTCGTGTGAATCCAAACAACGATTATGAAATCAATGAGGATGAAGTAATATCATTGTCCTTGTCTATTGAAAAATATGGACAACTACACAATGGTGTTGTGTACGAGGATGAAGGCGAAGACGGCAAAAAATATACCCTTATTTCTGGAGAAAAAAGGTATAGAGCAATAAAATTATTGTTTACGCAGGGCAAGCACAACGGTATGATGAATGTTGTTGTTCAAGCTAAGCCTAAGAACCTTATAGAAATGCAGGATGTTATAAATGATGCTAACCTTCAAAGAAAGCCAGACCATAAAACATTGTACAAAGAAATTAAGGCTAAAGAAAAATATTATCAATACTTAGTTGATAATGGGAAAAGACCTGAGCTGTACAAAAGAGATTATATTGCGCAATCACTCGGAATATCGAGTAGAAATGTTGACAATATAATTAAAGAGTTTGAAGGGGAAAAGAATAAGAAAACAGGCTCAGGAGAATCCAAAAGAAAAGAATACAACAAGGACTTTGCAAAAAAGCTAAAAAGCAAATACGGTCTTACAACAACTGTAAGTCAAAAGGCGATTAACTTTAAATTTGCAAATACGGATGAGCTTAATGAGTTTTTAAATAATTTTCTTGGGCTTAAAGAAAAATATGATTACTCTGAAAGTAAAGGAGATAACTAATTATGAAAATTCTTAATGTAATAACTCAAAAAGGCGGAACAGGAAAGAGTGAAACTGTAAAGAACCTTGCTTACGGTTTATCCAGCAAAGGATTAAAAACGCTTGTTGTTGACCTTGACCCGCAGGCGAATACCTCTGCTACAATATTAAAATTGCATAAAAGCATTTCAATGATAAATCTTGATGAAATGATAAATGCTTTTGAAGATAAGCAAAATCAATCACAAGAACCAAATGGACTTGAAGGTATTGAAGTGCTGCACTCATATATGAATAAGCAAATAAACGGTTATGATGTAAGTGATGTATTGCTTGATCCGACACTAATGGAAAATGCAATTAAGAAAACGGTATATCAAAACTTGGATATTTTACCAGCAAGCTCAAAGCTCATTGAAACTGATATGAAATTAAAAACTAATTGTATGAAGAGCGATACAAGACTTGATATTGCATTACAAAAAGTGGCAAATAAATATGATGTTTGCATCATTGATAATAGTCCATTTATAAATGCAATCACAATAAACGGCGTAACAGCTTGTAAAAATGAAGGTGACTTGATTATTATACCAATCAAGATAGATTCAGGAAGCCTTGAAGGAGTTGATGTTACACTCCAACAAATGCTTGAAATTTTATCTTATTCATCATTTTTATCATTTGATTTTAAGCTACTATTTACAATGAAAAATAGGACGGCTGTAGAAAATAAGGTTGAAAACACTATGAGAAAACTATTTCCAGAGAGATGCTTTAACAGCGTTATTCGTTATCAGGCTAAGCCTATTATTACTGCATCAAACGAAAGACAAGTGTTACTTGAAGGAAATTGCAAAAGTGGTGTTGCGCAAGATTATATCAGTCTTGTTGATGAGATTTACAATACTTTTTGATACATAGATATTTTATCCATAAACTTATTAAGAACAGGAAGTAAGGTTATAGTGTTCTAAAAAGGAGTGATGCTTATGTTATATGTTATCACATTTATAGTTGGAGAACTTTTTGGAGTTTTTGCAATGTGTTTGCTACAAATAGGAAGATATAACGAAATGCAAAAGGAAATATCCAAAAAGAATAAATAACTGCTATATGAAAGGATAGGATAATATAAAGAAATATAAAAACAAAACAGACTTGATTATTAAAGCTGCATCCTATTTTATAGCAAGTATGATAGTTATTTCTTCTATAGTGGATAAAGACACATATCGAAGAATAATGATTCAACTAAAAAAAATAGGAATAATGCTCGCAGCGATTATTTTACTAATTGTTGTGAGCATTGTCAGTTATAAAGTATTCAAGCAAATAAAAAATAAAAAAATGGGGCAAAACAGGTCGGAAGCATATACAAAAGATAAAGGAGTAAAAGAAAATGAAAATACCCAAATACATTGATAAAGCACTTCATAAGCGTACAAGTAGTGCTTGTAAACTCTTAAAATATGATGAAATTGTTACGAATTTTATTGATAAGCACCATATTGGTGTTGATTTTGAAGATTATGATGGTGGCTGTGAAATGTTCCTTAATCCATATGACAGTGAACAAGCAGTCAGACAAGCAATATTAAATCACAACAAAAGAAAGTAGGCATTAAAATGATTTGGATTATAATAGGATTAGTTATTTCTCTTTTGATATGGTATTTTCTTATCCATATCAAAGGTACAAAGGTTGTTTTTGGTGAATGGATTGCAATTATTATGATGGCTCTTTGTGCTGTGCTTTGTATTACAGTAGCGACCGATATTTTTACCTCTTATACAGACACAGAATATTCATATGACGACTTAGAGAGTAGTACAAAAATAATTGCTCTCAAAGACCGTAACACCACAGAAGGCAATTTCTTCTTAGGGTTTGGTTCTATTGATAATAGCGACTACTACTGCTATTATACAGAAAACGATGCAGGTGACATCAAGTTTAACAAAATATCTATTAACGACAATGTAAAACTTAGATACTGTTCAAATGGAGAACAGCCAAATGTTAAGATATATAATCTTGTTGAACGAAAAATTCTTGTAAAAGAACCAAATATATGGACTTCACCACTCCCTGATTATATATGTTATCATAAATATAATGTGGGTGATGTTGTTGAAACATCAAGTTCGACATATCACAACCATCAACAAACAGTAATATACATTCCTGAAGGAAGTATTGAACAAAATTATAAAATTGATATGGAGTAAACTATGACGATATTAAAAAGAAAGAAGAAAAACTAAGGAGAACAAAATGCCAGATAACAGAAAGAAGATCAAAGCGGAATATAGAAAAAGAGCAACAAAAAGTGTTACTGTACAATTTTATAAAAATACAGAACAACCTTTAATTGAACATCTTGAACAGCAGCCAAATAAATCGGGATACATTAAAGGACTTATCAAAGAAGATATTGAAAAAAATAATTAAAAGTATGTTCAATAGATGCAGTTGGCAATTTTGCCAAACCTATACCACAAGTGGTACAAAATAGCCAAAAACAAAGGATAATCCTTGGTTATTTTGCGAATAGAAAAAAAGTACCACAAGTGGTATTATGTATGTATCAAATAAATCAAAGGAGAATTACAATGAATAATGTAATAACCAATGGTAAAGCAAGTATTAGCGATTGGACAAATTCTAATTATGAAAAAAAGTCTATTTCAAAAGAAAGAAACATTACTTTATACAAAAGGATGAAGAAAAGATTTCTTGTATTTGATATAGTGATGCCCTTTAATAGCGGATTCTTAGTTGCTGCAATTATTTTATGGGCGTTTTGCAGTTTCGACAAAGTTTTCATATCTTATGTACTAATATTGTCAATAACAGTTATTGTTAATGTTTATGGACTGTATTATACAAAGAAAGAACTAAAACGCATACAGAGCAATTTAAAGAAAAGAGGTCTACATTATGAGTAAGACGCTTCAAGTTAAGCAAGTATTTCCAATTAACAATTGGAAGGGTTATTTTATTCAAGATCGACTTAATGTTTCATTAAATGAATTATCCGAAGAAAATGCAGAAATAAATAAAATTACATATATCACAAATGCAAGAAGCGGTGAAATTACTACTGCTATTGTAGAATATTACAAAGAGGTGAAATAAGTGAGCTTAAAAAATTGTTTTGCATATATGAGTGAGAAAAAATGTGCTTGTTTGTCTGAAATGAAGTGTTACGGTAGTAACAAATGTTGTTTTTACAAGACTAAACAACAGCTACAGCTTGAAGAGGAGAGGACACAAAAAAGATTAAACAAGTAAGGATGTGAAAATATTGAATAAATATTTAGACAAAAGAATAAAGGGAAAAATAAATAACGAAATATATGTACTTATTTGGGATTTGATAGCTGCACCTGATTGCAATGGTGCGTATACGAAACATCTAACAAGAGTGTTGCATAAAATAAAAAATAAAGAGCAGCTTATTAGATGGCATACAAAAAGAATAAGAAAGTATGCTAATTATAAGAAAATAGAACTTAATTCCGAGCAAGAACAATTTATTGAAGAAATGCTTACGCTTGAAAATTATGATAATGATTTAGTTCGGGAATATTCATTTTCGACAGTTGCATTGATTGAACAGAATGATAATATTTTCAGCGTACCAATCTTGTTTAAAATATGGTATGGGCTGTTAAATGGTGTTGAATGGTGCGTTATATGTAGCATAATTGTTATTAGTTTTGCTGTAAATTATATAATTTAATATTGACAAATGCTATTTTAATAGTTAATATAGTATTTGTAAAAGTGAAAAGAAGTCAGGAACATCCCGACTTCTTTTTTGCGCAATTTGAAAGGAGCGATTTTTTTATAATTAAATAAAAAACAGTTAATAGGCAAAGGTAAATGAAATGAAAGAAAATCAAATAAGCGGATGGGTATCTTTAGTATTTGCAAGAAAGCAGATGTTTAATCCAAGACCAATAACAAAAAGAGATAAAAAAGGTAAAAGTATCTGGCTAATTAGCATAGGATTTCCTGCTTCATCAGAATATTATGGATGGTATATCAATGTTGATAGAAGCAAGGTATATCCTGTACGAAATAGTCCAAAGCAAGCCAAAATATTTTACCCGAAAGACACAATGATACCTATTTACAAATATGTAAAGGGAAGCGGTGGTAAAAAAGGGTATAGAGAACAAAAAGAACTGTCTGCCGACATTGTAATTGAAGAATTTAATAGTTGGCGAGAATAGTTGGCAAAATTGCCAAAATTATATTTGAAAGGTTGATGATATTATGAAAAACAAAATTAAACAAAAGATTATAAACTGCTATATGAAGTTTGTAAATAAGGCTTTACTTCTGCAAAGTGAAGTAAAGAATACAAATTTCACAAAGAAGATGCCAAAGGCAATTATAGCGGTTTGTGGTGTAGCTCTTATGGAAATAGCAACACCTATTACGGCTTTTGCAGATAACGGCACAGAATCAATTGATACATTTGTTACCGCAATTGGTAAGTGGCTTGTGAAAATTGGTGTTGTTGTTGCAATGGTTGGTGGCGTAATGTTTGCGTTGGGCTGGCAAAGAGAGGATTCGGAAGGAAAGAGTAGGGGATTACTTACTTTAATGGCTGGATTTATGGTTGCAGCAATAGGTGCTTCTCCATCAGCCTTTGGCTTTAAATAAAAACAAAGAAATAAATAAGAAGGTGGTGATGAATAGTGTCTTGGGGTGAGGATATTCTTAATAAAATCAATGAATGGTGGGATGGAATAATGAGTTCTCTTTCTACCGAAATTGGCAAAGGAATATCAAGTATTTATAAGATAGATGTTAAATTATTTGGTATCAATTTTTCTACTGATGATATGTATGGCACAATTGCATCTCTCACAAATTTTGATAAAACTAAAACCTTATCAATATACACTATAGGAAAAACTATAAATGAGCTTGTTGTTCCTGTAGCACTATCGCTACTTACATTATTCTTTATGATAAGTCTGATAAAAAGATTTACAGAAATTGAAAAAGTTAGTTGGGAGCGAGTGCTTTTATGGGGATGTTATTTCTTTCTTATAAAAGCATTTGTTCAAAGGTCATATTCGCTACTAACTACAATAATGGGAATAGTGAATAATATATATGTGGATGTATCAAATGCACTGTCGGCTGGATCAGGAGTAAGTTCAATTTCACAAAATGTGGCAAACGCATTTAAAAATTATACGAGTCTTGGCAATATATTATTTGGAATACTCCTCTATGTAATCCTTGCAATACCGTTTATTGGCAGTATTATTCAAATATGGGCGCAAGTGTTATTAAGAGTTGTAAAACTAATGCTTTGTATGGCATTCTCACCTATTCCATTGGCAATGGCAGTCGAAGGCGAAACATATAGAGGAAAAGCAATCTCATATTTTATGTATGCGGCAGGTGTCGGCTTTGAATCAATAGTTATACTATTGGGTTCTTGGATATATACACAAGGACTGAGTAGCGTATCTAAAATGACAAATGCGTTTCCGCAAATAATAGGTGTACTTGTAATGAATGCGTTGTTTGTTGCAATTATACAGTTAAGTCACGAATTCTCTGAAAGAATATTCGGAAGAACATAAAAGGAGCGTGGTAAGATGGATGAAATCGAAATACAAGTATTTGAGGAATATAATGATTATCACGAAAAAATAGGAATTATGACACTTAGACAATGGCTATTTTCAGCTTTAATGCTGATTATCGTAATTCCAACATATATATTATTGCCTAAATATACTTTTATTACTTCTGATATGGCAAGCTACATTGTTATTATTGAAGCTGCGATAATTGGTTTTATTGGGTTTGTGAAAATTCATAAATTACCAGCAGAGAAAATTATTCCATACTGGTATCGTCATTATTTTGTATTTAATAAGCCACTTAAATATATGACAACTAAAGAATATCAGAAGATGCTTGATGATAAAAAGAATAAAAATAAAAAGTCAAAAGTTATAGAATATGATGATGATGATTTGACACCAAAACAGCGTAAGAAAAAAGAAAAGCAAGAAAAAGAACTTGCTAAAGCTAAGAAAAAATACGGATATATGTTTAAAGATGATAAAAATACATCCTCTATTAAAGATGATGCAGAGCAAGAAGAAACTACAGCTTCTGCATCAGAACAATTATTAAACAAAGAGAATAAAGGATTACAGTCTGAAATAAAAAAAGAGGATGTAAGTATTGACGAAAAGACACTTGAAACTATGACTGATGAAGAAAAAAGGATGTTAGCACAAATACTTGAAAAACTCAAAGAAAAATAAATATGAATTGTTCTTTTTAGAATATCATCTTGAACACTATAATGCAAAGTATATAAAAGTATTTTGCAATAATCATTTTGTATTCCCCACAAAAGTTGTCTTATATGGTGGTACAAAAAGAAAATTAAAATATCAACCAATATCAAATGAGATAACTTTATGTGGGATGTTTAGTGAATTGAAGGAAAATACATTTTATTCAATCCCACAGTTAATAGAAAAATATAAGGAGTGATAAAAATGTTATTTAAGAAAAAAGAAAATCAAATAGTCAAAAACAAAGATAAAAGTTCGGAAAAAAATAAAAAGAAAACTAAAGAGTCTGTGGCTTTACCGAAGATAAATCCAGAAGTAATGGAATTATTATTTAAAGAAACAGATGAGAAATCTGGCATAATGAGAATTGATGATACACACTATAGTATTTGCTACGAATATAGTGATATATCATTCTCAAAAGCAAGCCCTGAGGTTCAAGAAGCAATATTTCTTAAATATGTTGACTTTCTTAACTCTCACAGCGTAAATGAACATATACAAGTTGTGCATACAAGTACAATTCTTGAAACTGAGGATTATAAAAATCGGTTTATTTATAATACAAAAGAAAATGCAAGTGATAGCGAAAAGCGCATTGCAGAAGAATTTAACGAGTTAATTACAAGTGTAATAGGTCATCAAAAAGAAACACTATGCGAAACAAGATTGATTGTAATAACAGTTGAAGCGGAAAATCTTGATGATGCAAAAGACTTGTTTATGGAATATCAGATTAAATTGGAAGAAAAATTCAAGTTATTTGGTTCTAAAGTTCGTAAATGGACTATTCAGGAAAGACTTGAATTTATATATAATATATTTAACATAAACACATTAGAAAAAGATCATCCAGAGTGTAAAAATATTCTTCAACAGTATGTAAATGATGATATAAATGTGTATGATTTTTTAGCTCCAAAAGAAGATATGAATTTTCGGGAGAAAGATTATATTGTTATTGGTGATAAAAAGTATATCAAGGTAATGTACTTAGATAAACTTAATACAAGCATAACACCTAAACTTTATAATCAGCTTACAACAATTAAAGATGCTAACATTATTGTTACAGAGAATATAAATGGTACGAATCCAGCAAAAGTTATAAATACTCTTAATAAAAAAATATCTGGTATGAAGGATGAAAGGCTCAAAAAAGTAAAAAGAGCCAATAAAAACAAATATGATTATTCATTGGTTCGAGATGAAAAACTTGAAGCAAAAATTGCAGATGCACTTGAACTAAGAACAGCTCTAACGAAAAAGAAACAAAAATCATTTACTACCAATTTGTTAGTATGTATTATTGCATCAAATGAAAAGGAGCTTAGTCAAGCAACAGATAAAGTGAATAAAATTGCTGGTGAGAACATTGTTACTATGGGAACATTAGACTGGCAACAATTAGAAGGATTGCTTAATTTATTACCGTTAGGCTTTAACACATTGCAATTTCAAAGAAGCTTAACAAGTGAAGCAACTGCGGCATTTGTACCATTCAATACAAAACAACTACTACACGAAGGTTCGATATTTTACGGTATGGATATGGTGTCTAAGAATATTGTATTCGTAGATAGAAAAAGGTTAATGAATGGAAACGGTGCAGTATTAGCTACATCAGGTTCAGGTAAGTCATTCATAGTCAAGACAAACATTGAGCAGATATTATTAAGGTATCCAGATGATGATATTATTATTGTTGATTATCAATCAGAGTATGAGAAGATTATAAAAGACCTGAGAGGGCAAACAATAAAAATATCAACGCAAGCAGAAACATATATCAATCCATTTGATATATCATTTGGTTATTTATCGGATGAAGACCCGATAAAATCAAAAATGGAATATATATTAGCTTTTATTGAATCTATTGTTGGCGGTAATGGTTTAACAGGTGAACAAAAATCAATTATTGATAGATGCTCAAAGATTATGTACGAAAATTATTTAGAGCATCCAGATGATAAAGATTATGAGCCTGATTTCCCTCATTTCTATGCGGAGCTTGAAAGATTTTCAGAAGGCGAAGCAAAGAACTTAGCATTGATTCTTGAAAGATATGTAAAAGGTGCTATGGATATATTTGCAAAGCATACAAATGTAGAAATGCAAAATAGAATAGTATCATTTGACTTATCAAAACTTACTCAAAGTATGAAGACTACAGGTTATCTTGTTGTTCTGGAGCATATAATGAATAAAATGTCACAGAATAGGGATGAAGGCAAGAACACTTGGATATTCATTGATGAATTCCATATTATGCTTGATAATAAGTTCTCAGCAGATTATATCGAAAGAATTTATAAAATTGGTAGAAAATATGGTGCTTTACCAACTATCATTACACAGAATATTCAGGATGTATTGAGCTGCGAACAAGGTAGAAATATTCTTTCAAATAGTGAGTTTGCTGTTATATTGAAACAAAAAGCGTTGGATCTTCCGCCGATTTGTAAAATATTTGGAATATCAGATGAAGAAAGCAGCTTTGTAATGGATTCACCAGCAGGACAAGGACTAATCGTCTTTGGTGAAGATATTGTTGCATTTAAGTTAAGTGTGCCAGAAGATTACTATATTTACGAGCTTAACCAAACATCAAATATGCAAAAAGCAAGAGATTAAGGGATGTGTGTGTAATTGAGTGATAACTACAAAGACACAAGAAAAGATGCAAGTAATATTAAAGCTGATAGCCAAATAGCAAAATCAAATATTGAAAATATAGCACTTTCTTATACAAATGACCTTAATAAATGGTATTCGGAAAAACATAAAGAAAAGCTATCATCAAGGCTTGAAACTAATGTTGAGCAAGAGGATACTGAGGGAATTACAACTAATGTTGAAAAAACAGAAGGAGTGCAAACAAATGTAGGTGAAACATCTGACGAAAATGTAACTTCTTTTAAAAGAACAAAATTCGATAACAAAGAGGTTATAAAAACTAAAACAGCAGAAACAAGTAATCCTGTAGAAGATACTCAGGAATACAATGCAAACGCTGCCGTCAGAAATGCAAACTATAATAATTTTATAAATGAGGATACAAATAATGGTAGTTCTCATAAATCAAAAATAAAAACAAAAGCTAATAGCAAACAGCAGAATACTCAGGAAACAATAAACAAAGAAACAGTAAATACCGATAATCAGGCTAAAATTCAAACAAGAATAAATAGAACTCAAAAAGGTTCGGAATTATTCAGTAAAACAATTAAAACGAAAAAAGCTGCTAATAGAGTTAGTAAATTTGTAGTAAGAAAAGGCAAAAAACTACAAACAGCAAGTGAAGGAAATATAGGAGAGGCATTTTCTTCTGAAATAAAAGATACATCAATGAGAACAGCTGGGAAGACAGTGGAAGTATCTACAAGAGGTATCAGACAGAAAGTTAGAACAAGTACAGCTAAGTTGGTTGGAAAAATTGTTAAGTCTGTTTTTAATGTATTAGCAAAGTTATTAAAATCACTTGCAGCACTTTTAGCGGAAGCATCTCCTGTAATAGTTATAGGAGCAATTCTTCTTATACTATTATCACTATTTTATGCAATTGCTGGTGGAATCGCAGGAAGTGTAAGCGGTATATTTGGTGAGTATGCAAAAAGCACTACAATATCAAGCTATGTGGAATATATGAACCAGATAGATAGCGACTTGAATACTAAAGTTGATTGGAAGGCTGCGTTTACTGTGATACATTGCTTAGATATGGATATAAAGTTTGATGAAGCAGAGCAATATATATTAGAGGAATTTAATAAAGCTGATTTATATAGTGATAGTTGTAAACCAAAGGACTTTACAGAATGGCTTAATAAAAATTATTCGGTTGTGGATACTTTTTACAGAAAAAAAGGTCAAACGAATTCTGCTACATCTATTACTAATGAGGATCTTGACTTAATGAAAGAACTTTATGATTCGGACGAGTTTATGAAGTTAATTGATGAAAAAAGAAAATCGTCTGTTAATACTGGAGCTATTTCTGGTTCTACTGGTGATGGTTCTTCTAATGGTAAACTGGATTATCCAACTTCGTATAGGAATATATCTGCTGGCTATCCTAATTACTCATCAGGTAAATATCACGGTGGAATTGATTTTCCTTGTCCTACAGGCACAAAAGTTTGTGCAGCGGCAGACGGCAAAGTAATTGTAGCTAAAGAATTAAATTATAGTTACGGACATTATATCATTATAGATCACGGCAATGGTTTGACGACTCTTTATGCACATAATAGTAAACTTCTTGTAGGAGTTGGAGATACTGTAACAAAAGGACAAGCAATAGCTTATAGTGGCTCAACAGGTAATAGTACAGGACCTCATTGTCATTTTGAAGTCAGAGTAAACGGTGTAAGAGTGAATCCAGAAAATTATTTATAATTATTTAAGGCAAGTTATTTTTCTTAATAAGGGAGTAAATGACTTGCCTTATTTGTTGGCAAAATTGCCAAAGCACATAATTGGTACAAAATAACCAAAAAAATGGGATAATCTTTGGTTATATTGCGAATTGAAAAACAGTGCCACAAGTGGTATTTTAAAAATAGAAAGAGGTAATACAATATGAGTAAGAAAATGTCATTAGAACAATGGTTAGCAATAAATGGTGTATCTTCACCTATTAGCGATTACACTATAGATAAAACAAAAATACCACGAGGATTGACACAGAGGGAAAGAAAAAGGTTTGACACAAATGCAAATATAGCAATCGAAGATTATCATACAAAAAGAAATAATGCTATAAAAGAATATGAGCAATTAGTTCAAGAGGGTAAAATTATCAAACCGTCAAGAATTGAACAGACGATAGAAAGAGCGAATGGACATTCAGATAATCCTTCAACGCAAGCTGCAAGAAGAATGTTGGAAAAAAGAGGATATATTTGTATAAACAAGGAAAGGGGAAGGTGGATTATGAAAAATGATTTTGAAAGTTTAACAAGAGAAGCTGAAAAAATTAAAGCAAAATATCCAGAGGGTACAAGGATAGAACTTGAACAGATGGAAGATTCACAAGCGGTTGAAAGCGGAACAAGAGGTACAGTTGATTTTGTAGATGATATAGGACAAATATTTATGAAATGGGATAATGGTAGGAGATTAGCTCTTGTTCCAAATGAAGACAAGTTTAGAATACTGACAAAAGAAGAAATAAAGCAGGAAGAATCACAAGACTGCGTAAATAAAATAAAAAAGTATTATTCAGAAGGAAATATCCAAAAGGCAGCCGAATACTGGAATAAGTTATTTGATTTGTATAAAACGCCAGATATGCCGCCTTGTGATGAGTTATCTCAAATAATAATGGAAAATGTAAAACAGTTACATTCATACACAGGTCAGATTGACGATAAAACTGTTTATGGCGTAACTGATTACCTAAAAGAACAAGAATATATAAAAATGGGCTATTATTCTGATGAACAGGAATTAGTCAAAGATGAACCTGATATTTGTGATTAGTTAAAAATTATCTTGAAATATTGTAAGAAAACTACTCTTTATGATATAATAAGCAAAGAAAAGTATTATTTGGCAATTTTGCCAAAAGAAAGTAGGAGAGTATGGAACAAGAAATTCTAAGAATGAAATTTGTATTTGATGAGAACAAGTTAAAAGCAAATGGAATGACAGAAGAGGAATGTTTGAATATAATAAGAAAATATGCTTTTAAGCATAATCTTACAGAAATTGAAAAGGGAGTATTTGATAGCTCTGATTTAGATAATACAGAACCTTTCTTTTATTTAGGAATGAATCTACCATATACAAAATGGTTTATGAGAGTAATTAAAGAATGGTATTTCTATGTTGAAAACGATATTGAGGACTGTATAAAATCATACTATAATGTGGTGATTAAAAATGCCTAATAAACGGATGATGATTAACTTCGACTTGGATACAAACAAGTATGAAGCTCTTACACATAAAGCTGCACCTACGGCTTATTATAAAATTCGGCGGTATATGGAAAAGAATGATTTTTTACATAGACAAGGTTCTTGCTATGTTACTAATAAAGCTACAAGCAGAATGGAAGTAGCCGATACTATAAAACGATTCTTAGAAGAAAATAAATGGTTGGGCGAATGTGTAAGAGAAATAGATATTTCAACAATAGGAAAGAAATATTCATTAAAAGATGTTGTTAAGTCTTGTGAACGAGAGCTTGAAACAATATCTGAAAATTTAGACACCAAAGAGCTTGAAACAACTAAAGATATTTTAGAAGAAATAGATTTAAAATTGGATAAGTAGGTGTTAAAATGAGCGTGAAATCGGAAAAAGCAGTTAGTGATAAATTCACAGATGCAATATTAAATAAAATGACAAAATCAATATGTTTATTTTTGATGCTAATAGTGTTTGGAATATTAAGCGTAGTTTTCATTAAGGCAATGGATGGAACTAACTCGAATAATTTTATTATTGGATTGTTAAGGATTCCAAACAGCGTAGCTGTATCAACAATAGACTTTATAAAAAATGAGTTACAAATAAACAATATTTTCTTAACGGAAAACTTTTGGAATGTTGCATCTGTATTTTTTAGAGCATATTGGATCACAAGTACATTGGTAAGCTATTGTGTTCTAAGTTATTTTATAGGTTTAGGTTTAGTGCAATTTGCAATAAAAATAATAATAAGCGTAATATTCAGCCCTTTAATTATGCCGATAGTTATTATAGTTGCAATTGTTTCTTTTATCAAAAATGCTATATCGCTTGCAATAAATTAAAATATAAGTAGGAGTATAGATATGACATATACCAGAAATGAATTGATAAATAAGTTAGATGACTTTTTAGAAAACAAAGAGGTGAAAAAACGGTCGGCAAAGGATTATAGAGTTGACTGTATGTGCTTTATCAATTTCTATTTGAAGCATAAACATATACAAAACGGACAAATGTATAATATGTTTATAAAGGCACTTAATAACTCAGAATTAAGCGATACAACTAAAAGACGAAGAATATTAGTAGTAGGCGAATTCTTATTCTTTTTGGATATGTATTCATCCACTCATATTATAATAAAGAATAATGCTAATAATCAGATAAAGTATTATGATGCAAAAAATAGCGAAATATGTATTTTAGGAAATAGAATTGATTTTTACAATGATTGGGGAGAAATAAAAGATGAGAAAGAATGAAGCAAACGAAAAGCAACATCTTGATGTAGGACAACAAAGTGCAAAGAATTTTAGTAAAAAGAAAACTGCTGTTATAATTGGAATGATAATTATACTAATTGCTACACTTATTTCTTTGTGGTATGTATATGAAAGAAATATCAATCAATGGGATGTAAGAGAAAAGCAAGTTACAATAGAGTATGGCGAAATCTACGAACCGTCATTATCTGAGCTTGTAGATACAGGTAAGTATCCTAATGTTACTTCTGAAAATACACAGATTGACATTGAAGCAAGTAAAGACGGTGATGCAGCATATTATTCTGTTGGAAAGTCTAATATTAAAATTACACATACAAGTGAATATAAATTGTTTGGATTAAAATTGTTTTCTGTAAAGGATACTAAGAATATTCCATTTACAATTTCAGATACAACAGCTCCAGTATTTTCTAATGATAATGGGGTAAATCCAAAAGAGGTAAGTTTTATAAAAGATTGCAAAGAGGATATAACAAATAAATATCAAGCATCAGATTTATCAAATGTGGAGATAACATTTGATGATAAAGATGTAGATTATTCAAAAGCAGGCGAATATACAGCTAATGTTTTTGCTAAGGATGCAAATGATAATGTTTCGTATATGGAAGTAAAGGTTACTATTACTGAGCCTACAATTGATTTTAATGTGTCCGTCTTATCACTCAATATTGGTGATGAATATACAATCGAAGCTAAGGTTGATGGAAAGGATAAAGAAATCGAATGGTCTTCAAGTGATGAAAGCATTACGAAGGTTGATAATGGTAAAGTTACAGCTATAAAAGCTGGTAAAGCTACCGTAAAAGCAAAAGCTAATGGTGTTGAAAAGACTTGTGATGTTACTGTGAAGGAGAAAGCAGCACAGCAACAAACACAAAAAAATAGCATAAATAAGAACTCTTCAACTAATGTAGCACAATCAAAGTCTAATGCGGCGTCCGCATCATCTAATAGCAATTCATCAGCCGAAAATAATAAAGAAATCCATTGCACAAACAATAACAATCATAGTATAAAATGTGGCAATATGGGAAGATGGTTTAACAGTAGAGATGAAGTGGACAATTACTGGGTACAAGTAGATAATAATTATGCAAAACAATATCTGGACGGAACAATTACTTTTGAGGAGTATCACAAGAAGTCACCAGGTGGCTATGAATGTTGGTCTTGCAGTTATTGTGGTAAGTGGACAGGCAATTTTAAATATAATTAAATGTTTTTATAAAGGAGAAAAATGATGAAACGGATTATTTTTATAATAACAACAATAATATTGTTAATATCAATGACATTTCCTACAACTGTTTTGGCTGCATCAATGCCAACAACGACAATTACATCAGTAAAAGCACAAAGCAAAGCATTTACAGTTAAGTGGAAGAAAAAATCAGGTATTACAGGATACCAAATTCAGTATTCTACTAACAGTAAATTTAAAAAGGGAAACAAATCAATTAAAATTAAAAATGCTAAAACAATATCAAAAAAGATAACTAAACTAAAAGCAGCCAAAAAATACTATGTTCGGATAAGAACATATAAAGGAAAAAAATATTCAAAATGGTCTAAAGTAAAGAGTATAAAAACTACGAAAGAGTCAAAATGTACCAAAGATAATATCCAAAAAGAAAACCATTGCACAAACAATAACAATCATAGTATAAAATGTGGCAATATGGGAAGATGGTTTAACAGTAGAGATGAAGTGGACAATTACTGGGTACAAGTAGATAATAATTATGCAAAACAATATCTGGACGGAACAATTACTTTTGAGGAGTATCACAAGAAGTCACCAGGTGGCTATGAATGTTGGTCTTGCAGTTATTGTGGCAAATGGACAGGTAATTTTAAATATAATTAAAATTATAGCTTGACATAATATCGATAATTAGTTAATATAGTATTTGAACAAAAATGAAAAGAAGTTAAGGAAACTTGGCTTCTTTTTTGTATGCAAAGAAAGGAGAAAATATAGTACATAAAGAAAAATAAATAATAAATAAGGAAAGGATAAAATTATGGAAATAAAAAGGAATAACCAATTATTTAAAAAAATATTAGCAATATTTTTAACTATTTTGATGATTGCAACAACTATTCCACTAAATGTTTTTGCAGCATCATCAAATATGAATTTAGGTGAAAAAGATAATAATGCAACAATTAGTGTGAAAAAAGAAACACATTATGGTCACGAACTCCATACAACAACTGTAGGTGGTGAAACATATCCTCTATTTTGTATTGAATATGGAAAAACATCTCCAAGTAGTTCTTCTTTAGGAACAAAAGGAAAACCGAGCGATTCAAAAGTGTTATCAGCAGCTCAATGGATATTTGCTGGTTATTATATGGAACACGGAAATGATATAGATTGGCTTGATATGGCTTATTGCCAAAAAAAGGTATGGGCTGTAATGGGAAGTAATACATCTTGGTCTTTTTCCGATACTGGGTATAATAACTGGATAAAGCAAGCCGAACAAAATATGAAAAATATCGAAAAAAAGCCATCATTTAATGGTACTAATGTGGGAACTATTAAAGCAGGAGAAAAGCTTACCATTACTGATACTAATGGTGTTCTTAAAGATTATCCTGAATTTACTAATAAAGATACAAGTGGAGTAACTATTAGTCATTCAAATAATTCCAATAATATAGTAATTACGGTAGATAAAACTTGCACTAATACTAATTTTTTTATTTCTCAAAATAAATACAGAAAAACAATGACAGGTAATGGAAATGATTGTTTATTATATAATCCTAAAGAAGGCGGAACACAAAAATTACTATATTCAGCTTACTATGATCCAGTTGGATTTGATGTTCACGGTAATGTTCAACCTTTAGGCAATCTTCAATTAAAGAAAACATCAGAAGATGGTAAAGTAAGCGGAATCAATTTTACTGTAACTGGACCGAATGGATTTAATAGAACAATTGCAACAGATGGTAACGGTGAATGGAAAATCGAAGGCATCAATCCTGGTACATATACAGTAACAGAAGAAAGCATAAATAAATATGTGCCACAAAATTCACAGACAGTAACAGTTGAAGGCGGAAACAAAACTGCAACAGTAACATTTTCAAATGTTTTAAAGAAATTCAGAGTAAGCGTAAACAAGCAAGATATTGAGAAAACACATTCTCAGGGTGATGCAAAGCTCGGCGGAGCAATTTATGGCTTATATCACGGCGATACACTTGTAGCTCAATATACAACTCAAAATGATGGCACATTTACTACTGATTATTTTGTTTGTGACACAAATTGGACTCTTAAAGAAATCCAACCATCAGAAGGCTATCTTCTTGATAAAACAGTATATCCAGTAGGAGCAGACCCTCAGCTTTATACAGTTGAATATAACTGGACTTCAAATACTGTAAAAGAACAAGTAAAAAAGGGTAAAGTTTCTATCATTAAGCACACAGATGATGGTAGTACGAAAATCGAAACACCAGAAAAGGGCGCAGAATTTCAACTTTATTTAAAATCATCAGGTTCTTTTGTAAATGCTGATCCAGACGAAAGAGATACAATTATTTGTGATGAAGATGGTTTTGCATCTTCAAAACTCTTGCCGTATGGTGTTTATACGGTGCATCAAACCAAAGGCTGGGATGGCAGAGAGAAAATTACTGATTTTGATGTTTTTATTCAATCAGATAATGTTACTTATAAATTCTTAATCAACAATGCTAATTTCAGTTCTTATTTAAAGGTTGTAAAACTTGATAAAGAAACAAATAAACAGATTCCATACGCTGGTGCAGCCTTTGAAATTTATGATGCAGACGGTCATAGAATTTCAATGAAATATACATATCCACAAGTTACTACTATTCACACATTCTACACGAACTCAGAAGGATATTTAATTACTCCAGAAAAGTTAGAATATGGTGATTATAAACTTGTTGAGGTACAAGCTCCTTATGGTTATGTGCTTGATAGCACCCCTATAGCATTTAGCATAAATCAAGAGAACTCTTCAACTGATACAGGCGTAACAGTTGTTAAAGTTAAGGCTAAGGATATAGCACAAAAAGGTGTAATCGAAATTACCAAAACAGGTGAAGTATTTTCATCCGTTAATTCATCAATGAATGAAAAACTGAACCTCAATACATATATGCCTATTTATGAAAAAGGCAATTTAAAGGATGCAGTATATGAAATTTATGCTGCCGAAGACATCACAACAACTGACGGTACAGTTAGAGCAGAAAAGGGAGAACTTGTAGATACAATAACTACAGGCGATAAAGGTATAGCGAAATCAAAAGAATTATATCTTGGAAAATATACTATTATTGAAAAAACAGCTCCACTTAAATTTGTTCTTAATAAAGATAAGCACAATGTTGAGCTTACTTATGCAGGACAGAATATTAAGGTAACAAGCACAGCTCTTTCGGTTTATAATGAGCGCCAGAAGGTTTCAGTTTCATTGAGTAAAACAATGGAACAAGACGAAATATATGGCATTGGTAATAACAATGAAATTAAATCTGTACAATTTGGTATTTTTGCAGATGAAGATGTAAAGGCGGCTGATGGAACGATTATTCCAAAGGATTCTTTAGTTACATTTGCTAATTGTGATGAAAACGGTAAAATAACATTTGACTGTGATTTGCCGATTGGTTATAAATGGTATGCTAAAGAAATTGCAACTGACGAACATTATATACTATCAAATAAGCATTATCAATTTAACACTAATTATGCTGGACAGGACACAAAGGTCATTAAAATAAATGTTAGTGGTAATGAGAAAATCAATAATACACTTAAACGAGGTAAGGTTGAGGGTATTAAGATAAATAAAGATAATGATAAGCTCGAAGGCGCAATTATTGGTATCTTTAAAGTAGGCACTACAGAATTTTCAGAAAAGAACGCTATTGCTACAACAAAAACTGATAAGGATGGAGCATTTTCATTTAGTAATATTCCTTACGGCGAATGGATTGTAAAAGAAGTAGTAGCCCCTACGGGATATGTAGTAGATGCTACACAACATCATATTCATATTTCAGATGATGGTGTTGTTATCAATATTACAATGACTGATAAACAAGTTCAAATAAGCAAGACTGACATTACTGGAGAAAAGGAAGTAGTTGGAGCAGAACTTACAATTACTGATGAAAGCGGCAATGTTGTAGATAGCTGGACATCAACAGATACAGTTCATTACGCAAACGGACTTGTGGAAGGTCAGAAGTACACTCTTACAGAAAAAACTGCACCGTTAGGCTATGCAGTAGCAACAAGTGTTGAATTTGTTGTAAGTACAGACAAAGTAACACAACAGGTTACAATGGTCGATAAACAAGTTTTAATAAGCAAGACAGATGTAACATCAGGTCAAGAGCTTGCTGGAGCAGAACTTACAATTACTGATGAAAGAGGTAATGTAATTGATAGCTGGACATCAACAGATACAGCTCATTACGCAAATGGACTTGTGGAAGGTCAAAAATACACTCTTACTGAAAAGACTGCACCTTATGGTTACGAGGTAGCAAACTCAATTGTTTTTGTTGTTACAAATGATAAAGCTACTCAAACAGTTGTGATGAATGATTCACCAATTTTATCATCCGTATTGGTTAATAAGGTTGATAGTATAACTGGCGAAAATATCATTAGCAAGAAGTTTGAATTTACATTATATTCTGATGCAGAGTGTAAGAATGAAATCGTAACTGTAAACGCAAACACAGATGATGGTACTGCTTTATTCAGCGATTTAATATACGGTACATATTACATTAAGGAAACAAAAGCACCGAAGGGATATATGTTATCTGACGAAGTTGTCAAAATTGAAATAAATGACAAAGGCGTTTTTGCAAATGGAGAAAAGCTTACAGAGGAAAATGATGTTTATTCTATTGTATATCAAAACTCATTGCTTCCGTCTGTATTTACTGGCGACACAAAATCAATCCTTATGTACTTAACAATGGCTGCTATTGCAGTTGTATTTATTGCAATAATGATTATCATAAAAAAGAAATATAAAGGGTAATTAGCCCTGAATGGGAAACAAGGAAGGGTTAATAAAGCTCTTCCTTGTTTTGATTTTAAGAGGTGATATTTATGAGGAAAATATATCAAATAATATTATCTATAATAGTAAGTATATTTATTACAGCAACATTAGTAACACCTGTTAGTGCAGCTACTACAACAACTCAAACTCATTGCACAAACAATAACAATCATAGTATAAAATGTGGCAATATGGGAAGATGGTTTAACAGTAGAGATGAAGTGGACAATTACTGGGTACAAGTAGATAATAATTATGCAAAACAATATCTGGACGGAACAATTACTTTTGAGGAGTATCACAAGAAGTCACCAGGTGGCTATGAATGTTGGTCTTGTAGCTATTGTGGCAAATGGACAGGTAATTTTAAATATAATGAAGATAATGATACAACAGCTCATAAACATACTTGGAATTCAGGGAAAATTACGAAACAAGCGACCTGCACATCTACAGGAATAAAAACATACACTTGTACGAGTTGTAAAGCGACAAAGACATCAACAATATCGGCTCTTGGACATAACTACAATAAAACAATAGTAAAACCTACTTGTACTCAAAGCGGTTATACAAAGTATGTATGCTCTCGTTGTAATGATACATACAAAAGTGACTATCAATCAGCAATAGGGCATAAATATTCTTACATATCTAATGGTGATAAAACACATACAGTCAGATGCACTAATAATTGTGGAATTAAATATACAGAAAATTGCTCCTTACAGTATAATGGTGAAAATTATATATGTACATATTGCAAGGCAAGGTATGAAAAAGAAACAACAACGGTAAAAGATAATAATACAACAGTCCATACACATACTTGGGATGAAGGAAAAGTAACAACAGCTCCGACTTGTACAACTACAGGAATAAAAATATATACTTGTACGAGCTGCGGAGCAACAAGAACTGAAAGTATTGACAAGATTGAACACGATTATGATTATGAAACGAATCAGGCAACTTGTACAGAAGATGGCTATACAAAATACACTTGTAAATATTGTGGATATTCATATCAATATATTACAGAATATGCTATCGGTCATATTTACGAATATATATCGAATGGTGATGGTACACACTATCAGCATTGCACGAGATGTGGATATAAAACTATGAATCAGGAGTGTATTAAAATAAATAATGGCTCAGACTATGTTTGTAGATATTGTGATTATGTTTTTCCTCAAAGGGTTACTACAACATTAGAGAGTAACAGTACGGAAACAACATCCAAAAAAGATGATGAAAGTACCAAAGTATCCTTAACTTATACATCAAATACAAGTGCATCTGAAACAACAGTTCATACACATACTTGGGATGCAGGGAAAATAACAACTGCACCGACTTGTACGACTACAGGAATAAAAACATACACTTGCACGAGCTGCGGAGCAACAAGAAATGAAAATGTTGATAAAACAGAGCATTATTATAATAAAATTGTGATTCCTGCAACATCTACAAACGAGGGATATACAATATATGAATGTAATAATTGTCATTATTCGTATATAACCGATTACACAAAAAAGTTGGAAGAACCTCAAACTTCTTCAAAAAACAATATTACTACAGCAGCAACCACTAAGCCTTCTACTACAAAAAAGCAAAGAACTTATGAAAGCATAGAGAAAACTTCTTATAAAAAAGTCGCTAATACTAAACCGAAAAATACTTCAATAAAAAAGCTGAAAAAGAGCAAAAAAGCTATTGTTGTAAATTGGAAAAAGGTAAGTGGTATAAAAGGCTATCAGATTCAGGTAGCAACAGATAAGAAGTTTAAGAAAAATGCCAAAACTGTTGTTGTGAAAAAACAAAAAACAACTACAGCAACAATAAAGCACCTAAAATCAAAGAAAAAATATTATGTAAGAATCCGTACATATAAAACTTCAAATAATAAAAAAGTATATTCTTCTTGGTCTAAAGTTAAATCAGTAGTGACAAAGTAAAGTTTATAATACAAAAATATTTTTTAAAATACTTGAAAAAATAAATATTTTATGCTACAATGAATATACTAATAAGAGGTGGTTAATGCTACCTGAAAAAGCGGTGTTCCCCACCATTAAGAGGGAGTCGAAAAAGCGGTGTTCCCCACCATTAAGAGGGAGTCGAAAAAGCGGTGTTCCCCACCATTAAGAGGGAGTCGAAAAAGATGAGGACTTTCTATTTGATAGATTGTCCTCTTTATTATTTTATAGAAGGAGTAATTGATATGCCACATACATATAATTTAGTAACAGTAAATAGTAGATATTGCGATTATTTAAGACAGTATGATTATAGAGTTAGTTATAATGCAAATGAAAAAGAACTAAGACCTTTTGTTGGAGTATTATTTGAAATAGAAGACATAAAATATTTTGCACCATTGTCTTCTCCAAAACAAAAACATTTAAAAATGAAAAATAATATTGACTTTTATAAAATAGACGGTGGTAAATTAGGGGCAATAAATTTTAATAATATGATTCCGATTCCTGAAAAAGAATATACTTATGTAGATACTAATGCAATAAGTCTGACTACTACAGAAAAACAATATAAAGAATTATTGAAAGATCAATTAAGGTGGCTTAATAGATACGGTCAAGCATTAAGGGAAAAAGCCCAAACACTATATAATAAAAGAATAAATCAGGAACTACCAACAAAAGTTGCAAATAGGTGTTGTGATTTTTCTTTGTTAGAGGAAAAATATAAGGATTTTATTCAAATTCAAATACAAAATGAAGAAATAGAAATTGAAAACAAAAGAATACAGGAATTATTACCAAAATTAAGTTATATAAAGGATATTAGCGATTTATATTACATATATGAACGCCTTAACAATCAAGATAATTTTGAAAATGTTGTAAGATTGTTAGATACTCCAGAAGACAGTAAGAATATTTCTGAGATGTCAAAAGATGAAATAAATGATGTATTGTCACGGAATCTAACAAATGATGAAGTTACTAAAGAAGATATAAATTAACAGTTGGCAATTTTGCCAAAAATATAAAAACTATGACAAGCTGAAATATGCTTGTCTTTTTTTTACTTGACATTGTAATGGTAATTAGTTAATATAGTATTTAGAAAAAAAGTAAATGAAGCCAAAATAAACATTAAGTGGCTTCTTTTTTTATATTTATGAAAGGGTTGATGTTATGGCAAGTCAAGAAACAAGACAAATGGAATATGAGCATAAAAAAAGAGAATATGCAGACTACCTAAGAAGTAAAGCACAAGAAGTGGATCAACAGTCTTCTATTACTCAGGTACTTAATTATTATGGAATATCATTTAATAATAGCAGACAATGTTTGTGTCCTTTTCATCAGGATTCAAAACCGTCTATGTCTGCCGAAAGAAATGATAAGTATGTGCATTGCTTTGTTGATAATCAAACTTGGTACACAATCAATTTCATTAAAGATTACGAAGCTAAAAACAATGGTAGAACATTAGGTCTTTATGATAGAATCCAAAAGGCGATAGATATTCAGGGGTTGAATATCGAAGTATTATCATTCAGAGAATACTTTAGTCTGGGTGAAAAAAAGATAAGTAGAGAAGAGGCAAGAAGTACAAGACTGAAAAATATAATGCAAGATGCAGCAAATGCAGCGAAAACTTCTTTACTATCAAATGATACATTTGCAGCACAGAGTAGGGAATATTTAAAATCAAGGAATTTGTCAGAAGCAACAATCAGAAACTTTAATATAGGTGTTGAATATAACAATCGAATGATTCGCTATCTAACAAATGAGAAAAGATGTTCTACAGAGCAGCTCATTGATGATGGATTATTGAAAATTGATACGAATACAGGTGAGGTAAAAAATACTTTTAGAAATCGTGTACTTGTACCAATATGTGACGAATATGGAAGAGTAGTTGGCTTCGGCGGAAGAGTTCTGGATGATAGAAAGCCAAAATACCTGAATACAAGCGAAAATGAGATATTCCATAAAAGCAAAATACTTTTCAATTATCATCAAGCAAAAACTTTTGCAAAAAATAATGAGCTGGTAATTGTAGAGGGATATTTTGATGTTATATCTGCCTATGAAATGGGAATGAAGAATGTTACAGCTTTAATGGGTGTTGCATTATCAGAACAGCATATTGAACTTATAAAAAAACTCAACTGTGATGTTGTTATATGCCTTGATAATCCCAGCATTGATAAAGCTGGTAAGAATGCTATGGTGAAAATAGTTCCGCAGCTTTTAGAAAAAGGGATAGATGTAAGTGTTTATGACACTGGAAAGCTCGGAACAAAATTAAAAGACTTTGGAGATTTTAACGAAAACGGTAAAACAAAAGAAGATATATTTGCAACTAAAATTACAGGGTTTGAATTCCTAATGAAATACCATTATTTTGATGGTAAGGATTTAAGCGTTGAGAATGTTGCTAATAATTACAAACGCATTAAACGAGATGGACTTATAAAAAGTTCGTTGGATGAACTGAAATATAAAGAATATGTGCTTACTAATTCATCTATTGCAAGAGAGGATTACGAGAGTATTATTCATCCGCAGGAAGTCAAGATTGAAATTACGGATGATCGAATCGAAAAAGCAATGAGGATGAGATTTGCACGGTTGATAAAAAAAGAAATACTTAATATTGCTATGGCTAACAATAATAATGAGCTTGTAAAATTCATCCAAAAAGGTTATCTGACTGATGCGGATATATTAGAAGGGATGAACAATGAAAAATACTGTAGCGAGGATGGAAGAAATTTAGATGTAGAAGCATTTATCAACGAATATGTTATAAAATCAGACTCATATAAAAAAAACTTAATTCAAGAGGAAAACAGTTTATTAAGTAAATTTAAAGAAATGCTCAATAATGTATGGACTTATGATGAATTAAAAACACCAATTAGAGTTTACCTAACAGAAACTCAGAAAGAGCAAGTATTGAAACAATATGAGCAATCATTCCCTGAAAAAGAAGCAAGAAAAGAATTTGAAGAGTATCCAGAGCTATATACTAAACTCTTTATTGCAAATGAAAAGGATGATTATGATAGAGTGTCTAAGCCAATGTCCAGCGTTCTCAGAGAAAGATGGAAAATGGAACAATTTGATTTAGGATATATGGCTCTTGTTCCATACAATGACTGTTTTCCAGATAGTATTACAACTGAGGAAAAAAAGAAAATCAGTCCAGAATATATTGCTCTTACAAAAGTAAAAGATATAGAAAGTAAAAACTATGGGAAACCAGTATATTATTTTAAATCATTAGTTGTATTCAATAACTATAATGGTTCAGAAAAAATTACATTAACAAAAGAAAACTTTATTGAACCACCTAATATGAAACAGGAAAAGAGCAAACAAGTAGAAAAGGAATCTACTATTGAAAAAAATACGAAACAATCGCAGAATATTTCAATAAATATTCCTTTAATAAGAAATGAGTTTCTAAAAACATCTAAAGGAATATATATTCTGACACCAAATGATAAGCAGCAAGCGATATTTTTAGAGAACGGTCATTTTAAATTTGGTGAGAATGCTATTGAATACAATGTAAATCATAAAAATTCAATTAGCTTATATGAACTTAGTGATGCTGGAGATTTTCAAACAAGAAAATTTGCAAAAAGGCTTGAAAGAAACGAATTCCTGAAAAATTATAGAGGAATGTATTATAATAAACAGACTTTAGAACTGACTAATGAAGAAAGGAGTGCTTAAATATGGCAGAAGTACAGATAAAACAAGACTTCGATTCTTATTCAAGGAATTTACAACACACGCTTGAAACATTATTAAGAATAATAATGAGGTTTGTTCCACCAAGAGTTAAAGCTGCACTTAATTCCTTTTACAAAAATCACCTTGAAGGAATAAGAGCTGTTCAGAATGATGGACCGACAAAAGAACTTGAAAAGATAACGAACTTATCTTATGAAGAAATGGTTGAAACAATGGCAAAATGCCAGAAAGATGATGTTGCTGTTATTGCATCTGAATTCAAAAGAGGGTATCAGAAGGACGAAAACGGCAACTATATTGTTGATGATGAACTGGGCAACAAAAAATCCGTTAGTAAAATGAAAAGCATAACAAAAGCTAACAGGAAAATACAGTCATATACTAAATTTCAATCGAAATATCCTAACATATTAAATGGATTTACTAATAGAAAAATTGGTAAATGGAACGAAGTATATGAGAAGGCAATCAACAGACACGAAGGGGCAAGATATAATCTTATTTTTAATAAGCGACAAGTTGGTTATATGGCGGACAGAATTGCTGATATTAAAAGTAAGCGAATCGGCATTACTAAAGAAGAATTTTACAACGAACATCCAGAAGCTAAAGAAGCTGTCGAAAAAGCTATCGAAAAAGGATTAGACTTAAATACAGAGGAGTTAGGTGAGTGGGCTAAAGAGTTTGTAAATGAAGGAAATACCGATATATCCAACTTTAAAGATGATTATTTGATTCACACCGTAACAATGGAAGAATATTCAAATATCTATAAGGACTTAGATAATAATATCATTCCTTATGGTGTGGAATTAAATAAAAGTATTGATGGTAAGACTGATACGGTAAGGGTTTATATCCATTCGGAAAATCTTGAACAGTATCAGAAAGCAGGGCATCTTGACAAAGGTGTACTGCAATCGTATGGAAAAAGAGATAATAAAACAAAGATATATAATGTTACCAGAAAAGAGGAAAAAGAAACTAAAGATATTATATTACCTCGTTCATCAATGGAACATTATATTTCTATGTTCAAAGGTAAAGACTTTGTTATAAATCTTAACGGAAATAATGAGAAAAATTTTGTGGCAAGAATGACATTAGATGAAGCAAAAGAGGTGTTGGCTTATCAAAAAAAAAGAAATCCAGTCCAAGAAAAGTTAGACAAAATTCGCCGTGAGAAAGAATTGGCTGAACTTGAAACTAAAATCAATGAAATTGAACAGACAGAGAAATCTCAGAGCGGCGAGGAGATTAGCAATGCTGTTCAAGCTAATAATATTGAGAAAGTTCCAGCTAAAATTGAATATGACTCTTTATCAAGTGAAATAAAAAATAACTTAAAAGAAGTATATAAATTTGATAATGATAGTGAAGCAAAAAGCTATTTCGATAGTAATTGCCAGATTGAATTAGGTACGGACAAAAATGATAGGCGCTTAGGTGTAATTGTTACAGAAAAAAGTGAGGATGAAGAGTCAAAGTATTTTATTTATTCAAATGAACAGGAAAAGAGAATTTTTATTCCTGATACAAAGACTATTAACGAAGAGAAGATAATAGATAACAAAAAAGATTCTACAGATGTATCTGATGCAATCGAAGAAAAAGATATGGAAATGGATATTGATGCAGATTAAAGAAAGGATGTGAGTAAATGCAAATAAAGAGGGAAAAGAAAAGCTCAATTTTAATACCTATAATTATTTTTGCTATTGTATTTTATATAGCACTTAGAATAATGACACAAATAGAGTTAAACGGTGGACGGTTTGAACTGGAAATAATCAATAATGTTTTAGATACCATATATAAACTAAATACGCCGTTATCATTGACTCAAAAAAACTTAGGAATATCTGGTGTAGCTGCATTATTTTCATTGATGGTATATGAAGCATATAGAACTTCTTATAAGAAGAATATACAAGAAAATACATACGGTTCTGCTGAATGGCAATCTCCTTCCACTTTAAAAAATAAAAAAGAAAAGAATATTGAAGACAATATAATTCTTACTTCTACAGAACAAATAAGCAAAAATATGAAAGTAAGCCATTTGAATAGACATATTTGTATCGTGGGAAGACCGGGAACAGGTAAGTCTAAGTTTTTTCTTGAACCTAATATATTAAATGCTACAGGCTCTTTTGTAGCAACAGATCCTAAAGGAGAGTTACTGCGTGATTGTGGCTATGCTCTAAAACAAAAAGGGTATGACATCCGTGTACTTAACCTTGAACATAAGGAAAAATCGAATCATTATAATCCGTTCTTATATATTCGTAAGGTATATAAAACAATATCAGATGATGATATTGAAAAAATAGGAGATAGCTCTGCACAAGAGTCACATTTAAAAGAAGATGATGTAATGATTCTTATAAATGTTATAATGGCAAATACAAAGTCAGAGCAAATACAAAACCAGACAGGAGATCCATTCTGGGAAAAGGCGGAGATTTTGTTTTTACAAGCAATATTTTATTATATACTTGAAGAATATAAGGATGAACCATTACAACAAAACTTCAAAACGGTTATGCGATTATTAAGATTGGCTGTGCCTAATCAAAAAGGCGAATCAATGCTTGATATGTTATTTAATAGATTTGAAGATGAATACGGTTCAGAACACATTGCAGTAAAGCAATGGAAGCATTTTAAAGTTGCATCAGCTTCACAAAAAATGATGAGTACAATCGTAATGACAGCTACAGCAAGACTTGGCTGCTTCAATATCAAGGAAATCGAAGATCTTGTTTCAACAGATAATATGGAACTTGACCGTATTGGTATGCCTATTGATGAAGAGGAATTGAAAATTGTTAATAGTAGAACACCGAAAAAGAGCAAGAATGGTAAAGTTGCATATTTCATAAGAACCAAACCATCTGATAATACATTTAATTTTATTGCTACAATAATGTACACTCAAATATTTCAGATTATAGATGATAATGCCGAAAGATGCGGAGGAGTATTAGCAACACCGTTTGATATGTATATGGACGAATTTGCACAACTTGGTGAAATCCCGCTATTTGTTGAAGAACTTGCCTATGTTCGTGGACTTAATTGTGGTATTGCGATATTTCTTCAATCATTATCGCAGTTAAAAAAATATTATGAAAAAACTTGGGAAACAATCTTAGACTGTTGTGATATAACAATGCTTCTTGGTAGTAATTCAAAGGAAACATTGGAATATTTTGTGACCTTACTTGGCAAAAAGACTTGGTACAAAAAGAGTTCGGGAAGGACATTCTCTCGGCAGGGGAGCAGCTCACATAACTGGGATGTTGTTGGGCGTGAACTTGCAACAATCGAAGAACTCAAAAATCTCGGTTTTGGTAACTGCGTATTATTTATTACTAACATCGGAGCTTTTTATAGTAAACTTTACGATATAAAAAAGCATCCATATTATCCATTGATGTATGATTCTTGGAATCCTAAACAAAAGCAATATTATTATTCACATAACGGCAACAAGGAAGAGGATACCAATAGTGTTGTTGGAATTATGAAAGAGTTAGGTTTTGAAAATTGCGAGGAAATTCCTTCACCAGAAATCGAAGAACTAACAGATGAAGAATTAAAAAATATTGATGTTCTGGATGATATGGCAATGTTAAGTGACTTGGTATCAAGTAAAAAAGCATAGAAAGAAGGGGTTAAAATGAATAAATGTAAAAAAATATTATGTGCAATATTATCAATAATAATGATATTTACTTGCATTCCTGTAACCGTATTCGCAACAGAATGTAATGGTGAAGATTATCACAATTGTGTTATAAAAGACCATAAAGCCGTATGTACTGTGTGTGGCAAAGAAAAAGCATATAATAGCTATAATATTGATAATTTGGATAAACAATATACTTTTTCAGGAGATGAAATTTCATTTTATGATAGCAACTATCAAATGAACAAAAGCCGTTATAATTGTATTAAAATAAAAATCAACAAAAGCAATACACCTGTCTATTTTTATAACAAAACTGAAAGATTGTTTAACTCGGCTAATTACAGTCCATTAAAATTAAGAATTCTTGATGATAAGGTTATTCCACAAGATAAAATTGACTATTATTTCTTGTTAAAAACAAATTCAGATTATGATATGTTAAAATCATTAAGAAATATTTATGGTGATGACAATACATTTAATCAGTATATTTACGACAATAGTGAAAAAATCAAATTCAATGATGTAAGTATATTTAATGACTATGAGCCAATATATTTGAATAAAGGTACATATTACTTAATTATTGGTGATAATTTTGATATGACAAGCGAAATTGCAATATCGAATAAACCGATTTATAAATGTAAATCTGACATCACTTTTGAGAATCCTAACGATTATCAAGAAATGTATAACGAAATATGCAAAAACCTTCCAGATGAAGTTTCTTCTGAACAATATAAAGAAGCTTTTAAAGATTTGACTACATATAAAAATTCGCATAAATTTGTTTATTATAAGGCTGAAAAGTTAGTTGATAATGTAACTAACTATCAATTTTATGGCGGATCAGGATTGTATAACAAAAAAGTAACACATAGTGATGAGGGTGTAATTGTTTCGATGATATGTGAATATTGTGGAGAAATTATACACGGTATTTATGGAAATGATGCTTATAATAATGCTGAAAACTTTGGTGTCATATTCAATAAACCGAATGTAACAGTATCTTCTGATGAACTTCCAACAGAAATTGCTAATAATCAACATAATTATTCGTATTCATACAAAGAACCGACTTGTTTAAATGATGGGTATAAAAAATGGCAATGTAAAGATAGTATTCAACCAAATTATGTTCTTATAAATGGTTCGGGGCAAAATTCATTTATCTTTGATTATTGTAAATTCAAAGATGATACGCCAGTAGATTTAACCACTCTTACTTTTGAAGACTGTGTATATTGGTACAATGAATATTATAAAGAAAAAGGAAGAGATTTTGTTACGGATTATCCACTCGTAAAATCAATTTCAGGTATTTTACTTAATTGTACAGATGACAAATTTCCAATTGTAGCATTTTATAAATTCTTATTAAATCACAATCCAAGTGAACCACAGTATTGTGATGCAGAATTAACAACGGAATTACCATCATTATCAGGGAAAAAATATCAACATAACTTTACTTATACATACACACCTAATTATGACGATACACACTACAAATACGGTACTTGCAAGAATGAGGGATGTTATTCATATTTAACGGAAAAGGATCTCTATCGACTTTCTGAGGACGATTTAGCTAATCTTAAACTTGATTATTATGGATATAGTAAAAATGATAATGAAAAATGGTATAAAAATGATGAAAACGGAAAGCAAATATTAGTTGATAAGGAAAGTGACGAATTTATATTAGACAAAGAAGGAAACAAAATTAGTATTCCTACAATAACAGAAGGAAATGAAGAATGTACTTATGATGATAAATGTACCTGCATCTATTGTGGTGCTATACATCACAAAGTTATTATCAGCAAAATATCAGATTATGTTGAACCTACAACTACATCGGAAGGCTCTTATATTGTAACAGACTTTTGCAAAAAATGTGGTACAATTATCAATGTTAAAAAGGTTATCCTTCCAAGATTGCCTGAACAACAGCAAGAGCCTGTTTTACCTGTTACGCCCGAAGAACCTTCCACTGATATTTCTATTCCTACAGAACAGACCAACACAAATACAAGTATTCCTGATGAACAAAAGAAAATAGAAGTTGTCAATACAGGTGATAATTTGTCCATTGTCAGATCAACTGAAAAGGCAATATTACTATTTGCGTTAGTTGGTTTATTAAGTATCGTTTTAAAAAGCAAAAAAAATAGAAAATATAAAAATTAAAGAAGATATGGTAATTTCAAATAATTTATTATTTTGTATGGGGGTGATAAAGTGAAGAAAAAAATATTAAAAAGTGTATGGATTATAATGTTTGTAGCTGTGGTAGGTGCTTTAGTTTATGAAATTATTATGATACATAACTCTTATCAGCAATATAAAGAGGTTGATGACACAAATAATGAAATTATAAGTACATATACAAAAAGTACCTCAGAATCGCCGACAGACGATTTTTCAGTAGATTGGGAAAAACTGCTAAGCGTTAATAAAGATATTATTGCGTGGATCAGGATTCCGGATACAAACATAAATTATCTTGTAGTTCAAGGAAAAAGCAATAGTCAATATTTAAGAAAGAACATATATGGGAATTATTCTTTTGGTGGCTGCTTATTTGTTGACAGTTCTACACAAAATTCATTTGAAAATATGAATACTATTATTTATGGACATAATCTTATGAATGGGGCAATGTTTTCAGGACTAAAAAAATTTAGCAACAATGAATATGCTGATAACCACAGAGAAATATATATTTATTTACCTAACGGAATTACAAGAACATATAAAGTATTTGCTTTTTATAAAATAAAGGCAAATGATTATAGAGTATATGATCCAAATGTTGAAGACTTGTCGGAATATTATCAAATTATTACTGAGAATAATCAATTATCTTTAGATGATAACATCGACAATGATAATCCAGTTTTAACATTATCAACCTGTACAAACCATAAGGAAGACGAAAGATACATATTACAAGCATATTTAGACTTTTAAATACTCGTAATATCGTCTGTGTGACAATATGACAAGACTTAATAAATAAGTAATGAAGTTAGTCAAGACAAGTTAAAAACAGCAAATAAAGCGACACAGAGGGCAAACAATTATATTAGTTGTTTGTCCTTTTCTATTGTTAATAATTATAATTATTAACAATTTGTAAATTATATATTATTATTATTGATTTATTATATTATATAGTTAATATAGTATTATAGGCATTTAATATAAAGTAAATAGCGAGCTAAAAGGCTTGCTATTTTGCGTACGAAAGAAGGTGAGAAAAGTGCTAAAAAAGTTATTAAGAGAGATTGACAGATTAGAGCAATCTAAAACCAAAAAAGTTGAACAAATAAAGATGCTGCAAGATGAAGTAAATAAGATTGATGAAGAACTTAAACCTTATTATACTTTAAAAAAGCAGTATGAAAAGTTAGAGTCAACAGCAAACCAATTATTTGAAAATAACTGATGTTATTTGGAAAGGATTAAGGCTATGGCAAATCTAAAAGATGTTCAAGATATTATGAAATATATAGAAGAAATAACTTCTAAATTGCAATATTCGTCATTTGAAGTTGCACTTTTGATAGCCGATAGAAGTGAGCTTACACATCAAGAAATCACATCAGAGTTAGTGGAAAAGGTGCAAGAATTATCTGATTCTTATGACAGCCTATTTAATGAAGCGTTGAATGAGGATTTAGATGAGATATTTAGAAAAAGCGAAAAGCAGGCTATTAAGATAACATCTGTAGAAGAACTGCAGAAGTATATTGAAGGCAAAGGCTGGGTAATAAGTGATTGCTCATTTAACGAAGATATTGACTGGGAAATATCAAAACATTCTCCAGCTGGTGAAGACTTTTGCTTTAACATTCAATGCAGTAATGCGGTTGAAGATGCTATAAATGCTATTGCAGAATACACTAATTCGTTTGATGAAGAGGAACATATCAAAATGTGGCTTAATGCTAAAGATATAGATAATAACCGATTGAATGTACCTTCAATAACGGAATTGGTAGAAGATGCAAAAAATATCAAACAAATGCTTACGGAACTTTCAGAAGGACTGGAGTCTGAACCAGAACTTGACAAGGAAGACTTTGAACCTGATATTTGTGATGGATATTAAATAAAAGGAAGTGAGAACAATGAGTGAAAAAATGAGCAATAAAGATATTGAATTATTGCATTTTTACCAAAAGAAAAAAAGAAACAAAAAAATAATAATTGCTGTAATTCTTTTTATAGCACTATTAGTCTGCTCAATGTATATATGTTATTGTTTGCAACAAGCTAACTGGGATGTAAAATCTTCAAAAGTTGCAATAGAGTATGGCGAGAATTATCAACCAGCTTTAGAAAACTTAGTTGATTTAAAGAAATATTCATTTATAACACCTGAAAATACTCAAATAAGCAGTAATGTTAAAAACGAGGAAAATAAAGAATATACAGCAATTGGAGAGTATCAAGTTAAATTGATACACAAAGGAACAATTAAGATATTCGGAATTACAAAGAACTATGAAGACGAAAAAGATGTTGCTGTTGTTGTAAAAGATACTACTGCACCAACTATTGAACCACCAGAAGTAATTGAAATGTTAGTTGGCGAACCTCTTGATATGAGTAAATATGTATATTTATTTAAAGTTACTGACTTATCTAAAACAAAAGAGTTGCAGCTCAATGCGGATGATGTAAATAATAATTTAGTTGGAAATTATACAATTGTGGCAACTGTTGAAGACATATACGGCAACAAACAAACTTGCAAAGTTCCTTGTTCTGTTATCGAAGATCCGTATGGTGATATTGTTCCTGTATCTACTACAGAACCTACAACAGTTAAGACAACACAAGCAACAACAACTACTACTCAACCAGAAACAACTAAGAAGGTGACAACAACTGCAAAAAAGCAGACGGTCACAACTTCCAAAAAAGTAAAAAAAAAGAAATCCAGTTCTTCATCATATAAAAGTAAGGACTTCTTGTTTGAAGATGGATACACAATGGCAAATGTATCAGATGTGGCTACAGATTATTTAAGAAAAAGCGGAAAAGCTGGAGAGTGTGTACCACTTAAAGATGCAGATGGAATATATATTGGAATGAGGGTGATTATTTATGATTAAAAGATTTGAAAACATATTTCTTGATAATACCAGCAATGAAAAAATCGAAGATGACGAAGGTCAATGCGGCACTCTTAGAGTAAATGATGATTATACTCTTGCAATTTATTCATATAAGGATAAAAGCGGAATAGACCAAGAACTCCGAATTCCTATTATAAGTTATATAGGAGATTTTGAGAATCCAGCTTGTGACGAAATGTGGATCAGAGATGCAAGTAATTATTCTGATTATACTTTCGTAAGGGATTATGCAGAATTAAAAGAATAAATAAAAAGAGGTGATATATGTGAGATTATTTGTTGATATGGATGGCACACTCGCAAAGTGGAATGAAGTACAATATGAAGAACAACTACTTGAAAAAGGTTATTATAGAAACTTGCCGCCGAATCAAAAAGTAGTTGATGAAGTGAACAGCATTATTGCTAAAGGATATGATGTTTATGTGTTATCTTGTGTATTACCAGAAAGCCAATATGCTAAAAATGAAAAAGTAGAGTGGCTAAAAGAATATTTACCACAATTAAAAACAGAAAAACAAATATTTGTGCCATACGGAAGAAATAAAGCTGAATATTTAAAAGAAAATTATTCCCCAATTACAAATCAAGATTACTTGCTTGATGACTATACCAAAAATCTTATCGAGTGGAAAGAGTATGGTGGCATTGGAATTAAATATTTTAATGGTATAAATCATACACACGCTACTTGGAAAGGGGTAATTGTAGCAGATAATGTTAATATTGACACTCCATATAAAAAGATAAGCTCCTTGAATCTAATTATTAGTGAATATTCATTGGTTGATAAGGCATTAAAACTTATTGACACATACATAAAAAAAGAATTCGAGGAAAAGAATTATTATAATGACCTATCTCATATAGGACTGGCATACACGGAAACAGAAGATGGTAAACATACAATCGAGGTATTTTGTAATCTTGAAAAATATAAGATTATTCAATTATTTGATGGTGTTCAGGTTGCAGAAAGAGCCTACGACAGTCTTTCTAAACTTATTGACAATGAACTTTACAGCTTATCTTTTGATGACCTTGTTTATTTATATGATGAAGAGGGCTTTATCGAAAAAGTAAATATGGTTAATTCGCAGAGCGAAGAATCAAAAGAAATTGATAACGAACCAGAATATGAAATGTAAGGAGAAAAATATGGATAGAGAATATGACTATGTAACATTTCTTATTAAGCATAAGGAACTGTTCACTTTTGATAAAGAACAAAAAATATTTTATGATAAAAATTATGAGTTAGCAATTGGAAAAAAAGCTGAATTGATTGAAGCACTTAGAAAATTTGGTAAAGATATTTTTGAAAAAGAAGATGAAGCTGAATTTTCTAAGTATAGAAATAATGAATATATTGTTGCAGACCTTAATAATGGTATGGGGATGCAGCTTCTTTCTTTTGAAGAATTCCTAAACAAGTACAGATATAAGGAAATGTACGGAAAAGAAAGGCAATTACGGCAAGATGATAAATTTATTGCTGGCTCAATTGAGAGCGGTTATGACAATTATTTGTCTGTAGAAGAAGCAGCAGACGAAGTTGAAAAAGAAGAAATCGAATATTAAGAGGTGAAAGTATATGAAAAAACAATTTGAAGACTTCCAAAAAATGAAGATTAAGGAAGCGTGCAAGGCAATCGAAGATATGACTTTTTCATTCATCAATCCAACAACAAAAGAACCTACCTTTGTTCCTGCTAAGCACTATGAAAATATATTAAATAAAACAGTTGAACAATTTATAGACCAAAATTTACAAGTGGAGATGCTCAACAATGTTTATAAACAATTAAAGTTTTTGCAAGATGAATATGGCAAGGACTTTATGCGTTCACTTATTTGTCTTGACTTAGGAATAAAACCATCTGATATGTCATTACAACAAAGCATTGCTCTACAGGCTACTTATAACGACATTGAACAAAGCAAAGAATCAAATAAGAAAAATTATCATTATTTGGCTGAGGATATTGTCAATAAATATCAAGAAGCATTGAATGATAAAGAATTGCAAAGGCAATATTTAAGCGGCGAAAATGAATACACACAAGAAAAAGAAGAGCGTGATGAACCAGACATATTTGGCGATTATTAAGAGGTGGTGAGTTAGTTGAAATATAAAGTTGAGATAAAAGAAACTCTTGTAAGAGAAGTTGAAATCGAAGCTGAATCAAGAGCTGACGCAGAACAGAAAATAGAAGACAAATGGAAAAATGAAGAAATTGTATTAAGTTCTGATGATTTTTCATTTGTTAATTATACTGCAAGCCCTGTTATTCAAAAAGTAAAATATACACTTTATCAATTAAAAAATACAGAAGAGAATCACTACATACGATTTATGGGATTGTCCTCTACAATAAGCTCACAAATAAACTTAAATAATTACGATAAAGTCTATGATGGTGAATATTCTATAAATGAACCGTTTGATGCAAATAAAATTTGTGAGAGTTTATTTGAAAAATTTAACATAGACTTACCAGAAGATTTTAGAGGTCATTCACTTAGCGTTAGTGATGTTATTGTTTTAGAAAACAATGGCGAGAACAAGGCATATTATTGTGATTCAATAGGTTTTAAAGAAATAGAAAATTTTTTGAAAGAACCTGATAAACAACAGGATAATTCTATTGATGAAATAAATAATGATGAGCCTGATATATGTGATGAATATTAAATAAATTAGGTGGTGAAAAATATGGCACAAATACAAGACTTCGGCAACAAAATAGGTGGAGCAAGAAAAGATTTATGGAAGACTCGAGGTTTAATTCTTTCTGACTTAGAGTTAATGAATGAAGCTGAACGGAACAATAACATAAAGAAAGATAATGTTTGGATCAAACCGAATTATCAAGAAATGTATGATAAAGGAATTTCAAGACGAATCATTTATTTCATAAAAACAATTAGAGATGCAATTCCAACTAAACCATATTTACCAACACAAGAGTATCAAAATGGATATATAGAGTTTGTATCTGATATAAGAGATAAAACAATGAATATATCTACAGAAGATGAAATTTATAATTATTTTAAAGATGTAATGTTAAATAATTATGTTGAAGGTTCAAACTCATACTACTATACTCCAAAAGAAAACACATACCGTTGCCTCAATAACAAGTTATTTAAAGCGGCACAAGTAAGAAATTTTCAAAGCATTGATAGGGAAATTGAAAAGAAACAATTTCTTTATTCTGATGAAGAAAAAATACTCTCATTATTTGAATTTTTTAAATATGATGATAATGTTACATTCACTAAGAGCTATGATGGAAGAGATGTTATAGAGATAAATCGAGGATATGGAAAATCTTATGTTTATCCAAATAATCCTGACGAATTAAATATAGATTCTTGGATACCAAATACATATTTTGCAGTACAAGCTCATAGGGTGATTTCTGTCAAGAATTGTGAAAGTTTAGATGCTGCAAAACAATTCATTATAAAACAAGAACAAGAGAAAGAAAAGCAAGAATCAGAAAAAAATAAGTCAGAAAGAAAAACAAAATTTACACCAAAACAGTTAAGGCATATTCAAAGAGTAGGGGATGAATACAGAAATTCTCATCAGATTACAGGTGATGATATGCTTAATGTCTTTGGATTTTATGGCGGCGAATTTGGTAACTGGCTTAACGAAAATGATAGACAAGCTAATCTAAATTATTCATACGAAGCCTTTGCCGATTTAGCCAAAGCTCTTAATATATCTAATGAAGATATTACTTTTAAAGGTAGATTGTCTATTGCGTATGGTGCAAGAGGAGCTTCAAAAGCTGCTGCACATTATGAACCAGAACGCAAAGTAATCAATCTTACTAAAATGAAAGGTGCTGGCTCATTAGGACACGAATGGGCGCACGCCTTAGACCATTATCTTTGTAGGGCAATAAACAATAGAGAAGGTTTTATTACTGAAACAAATAACGAAATAATTGAACCAATAGTAAACACAATGAAATATAAAATATTGTCTAAAGAAGATGCAAAAGAGATATTACAAAAAGAGTATGACAGTTACAAAAAAGATGTAGTTAATTATGCAAAATATGTAATGGGATATTCCAAATGTAATGATGAGCAAAAGAAAATATTAGATAATATTATTGAGGACTACACAAAACAAGAAGTATCTTGGGATGAATACTTATCATACAAAAAAGGAAATTCTAAAAATGAAATAATAGAAAAAATGTCCGCAGTTAGAAAAGAAATGTATGGTAGAGGATTGCTGTCAAATGAGAAAAATAATCTTATCCAACAACAATATTATTTGTCAGAAAGATATGTTGTTATAGGTACAAAAGAATTGAGAGTTGAAACGGACTTTTATCGTGATTCTAAAGCATTTGATAATACATATAGCAAAACTGATAAAAGATATTGGTCGAGTAATATCGAAATGTTTGCAAGAGCATTTCAATGTTATATTAAGGATAAACTATCACCTGATAGAAACGATTATCTTTGCGGACACGCTGATTGTTATAGGCAAGAAGTTGTAGACAGAAATAATGACAGAAAACTTTTAGTTGCATATCCAGAAGGCGAAGAGCGACAAAAGCTTAATGAGCAATTTGACAAAATGATGGAACAAATAAAAGAAATGGGATTGTTTCAAGAATTTTCAAAGGAAGCGGTTACTTTTGAAAATAATCGTGATTATGAGAATATAAACAGCTATGATATAAATGAGGATTTTGTTCAAACCTCTTTTATTGATATGGATTATGATATTGATATTTAATTATAAAAATAAAGAGTGGGTATTGAACTCACTCTTTATGATGTATTATTTGGCAAAATTGCCAAAAGAAATAAAAAAAAGTACCTCGTAGAGCAAGGTTTTAGGGTTTCCCTAAACAGCATAGAGGTGTCACGACACCACGCTGGCGAATAATGGGTAGCAAAATTAAGTACCCATTATTCGAGAACAACAAAAGTTGTTCTTTACCAAAGGCTTGATAGAGCCTTTGGTGTATCATCAATAAGAGGTCGGTCGGGGGTGGGTGACATATAAGATTAAAAATATTCAAAAAAGCGTTACAGAGCCGCACAGACGATATTTTGATAGGTTGGTGATAGGTGTGCCAAGCAGTGAAGATATAAGAAAACTAATATTTATGAATTATAAAGAAATACTTGAAGACTTCCAAAAAAGAAAAATGAAGACAAAAAACGGAACGGAAATTAGCCATAATGATTTAAGATATGCAGTTCAAGTTATGAATAAAAAACATTCTTCTTGCCGTTGGCAGAGTGAAAAAATAAAGAAAAGATATTACTACATTCAGTATGAAGGGGTGATCTGGTTAAGAGAAGTTTATTTCTCTGATTATGATTCAAAACTTATTGATAAAGATCTAATGTGGTTTAAAAATAGAACATATTGGTATCAACAACAATTTGAGAAAAATAATATTGAATATCCAAAATTTCAATTTAAGATAAATGATATGACTAAAAAAGAATTGTCAATATATATAAATAGGTCGATTAGTGCAATTGAGAATGGATTGAGGGATTATGAAAAAGCTACAGGAGAAAATATACGAAAATACGAGAATGGCGAATTGAAAATAAATGAAGCTGCTATTGAATGGATGATAAAGAACAAATTTAAAAATAAGTATCTACAATTGTTGGAAGATTACAAAATGCTGCTAACAGAAATATACAAAAAAAATGGAGGATATTATGATAATTTCTTAGGGCGAAATTAAATAATATGCTATTTGTTAGAAAGAAGGATAAGTATGCGAAAGTTAGATGATGCAAATAAAAGAAAAAAATATCCTCTGTGGCTGTCGGAAGGAGAAAGACTATTATTAGAAGCGAAAGCAGAGGAATACCAGTATAAATATCTTGCTGATTATATTAGAGATTCAGCAATCTATGAAAGCCTTATAAAAGTGAATCTTACAGGAAGTGAAAATTTAATTTCTTGCTACCAAAAATATATTTCAGAAATAAAGAAATATACAAAAGAGGTAAGGAGAATATTGCGATATGGAACAACACTAAGTGCAGAAGAAAAAGAACTACTGCAAAATAGTTTATTTGCAGTATATAGTCAACTGAAAAGTTTAAAGGGTTCAACAGAAGAAAAACTCGACTATGAGGTTATTGAAGATATAGCAAAAAATAGAATCGAAGACAAATATTACAAGAATTGAAAGGAAGTGGTATGATGCCGTACACAAAACGCAAACCGCATTATAATACAGCAACAACTCTTATTGATTATATATTAAATGATGATAAAACTGATAATGGCTTGCTGACATCATCATTAAATTGTAGTGTTGATTTTGCTGCAAAAGAATTTAAAAATAATAATATAAAATGGAAAGCAAAAGGAAATCGAGTAGCATATCATTTAGTGCAATCATTTCATCCAGACGATCCGATTACTCCAGAGCAAGCCAACGAGTTAGGAAAAAGACTGTGTGAAGAATTATATGGAGAATTTCAATGTGTTATAGCAACTCACATTGACAGAAGACATATTCATAACCATATAGCAATCAATGCAGTAAGTGTAAATGGAAGAAAGCTCGAAGATAGGCTTGCCAATAAAAATGAAGGAATATATGGTTATAAAGTAGTAAGTGATAGACTGGCAAAAGAATATGGCTGTTTTGTACTTCCTGCTCAGACTATAAGTATTCATAAGAATAAAGATTATTACTATGAATATAAAGCTCAATCTTGGAAAGAAACGATAAAAGCTGATATTGATAGGATAAAAACAAAATGCAGCTCTATTGATGAAATGTACGAGGAACTTATTGCATTAGGCTATGATATAACTAACGGTAAGCATCCAGCTATAAAAGCTGTAGGAATGAAAAAATATGCTCGATTTTATAAACTCGGCGCTGGCTATGATATTGAAGAACTTAAAGAATACTTTGGAGAACAGGAGCAACCAAAAGATATTAAGAATCTTGCAGAAATAAATGTTAATGTAACTAATTTTAATGAAATACGAGTATTAAAGGCAAAAGAATCAAGAATAGCTATTTTGATTACATCAAAGGCTGCACAAAACGGCAAGTATGGTTTATATCAAAAAACAAGATATGAAGAGATAAAGCGCTTTTATCAATTAAAAGCAGAGCTTGATACAATTGCAAGTATGGATATAAATTCGTATGAAGAACTTAGTAGCAATATTGAACAGATAAGGAGAGAAATCAAAGGGGTTAATACCGAAATACAAAAAATAAAAAATGAAAATAAAGATATTTTGAAAAGTGCTGAGAAGGCGCAGGATTATATAAGATTGTATAAAATAAAAGAATATGCAGATTATTATAAAAGCATTGATAAGGATTATGAACTTCCTGTTGAAGCTAAAGTATTTATTAAGATTCAGGATGAATTAAACATAAACACTACAAATGAAGCTTATGCTATAATTGATAATGCCAGAAATGTACGGTTAGAACTTCATCAAATGAAAAGTAGTGTACTTGAATTACAAAGGCAACTAAATAAACTTGATACTTTAAAAGAAGAGCAGCTCATTAAGACAGAATTATTTATTCATAATATTAAATTTGGTGGTAATAGGATTGATTATGAAAATTCTACAGATGATAAATGGTGTGTAAAACTTCCATACTGTTCTGAATATATGTTTATAGAAAAAAGTCAAACTACATTCAATAATAAATATCAATATTATACAATGTTCCTTGTTGATGATAAAAAATATAATATCTATACTGAGGATGAGATAAAAGAGCTTAGCCAAAACAATAAGGACAAAAATAAGAAGGACGATAAAAATGATATTCCGCCATCTATGCTTACAATGAAAGGTACTGATATTGAAAATATGGTACTCGATAATAAAGCAATAGTTACTCAGCAATACAACAAAGAAAACATTGAAGAATAAGGTGACAGTATGAGTATAGTACAATATTTAAGAAGCAAAATGATTAGCTTAATTGGAATGGTATATCAGGAAGACATACCAGAAGAAACACGAAAATCTTTTGAATGGTTTAAAATAGAATTATCAAAAAAGACCATTAAGAAAAATGAAAAATACGAAGAACGCACAATAACAATTTATAATCTTTATAGGCAAGAATGTGAGATTGTAAATTCATTGATTATTGGGATTGCACATCATATTGATTTCTGCATCAGAGGAGAAACAGACAATTCAAAAAGTTTTTTTAACATATATCAAAATTTGTTGTATCAAGCATTTCAAGAAAAGATGCTTGATTATGATGAGCTTATAAATTCGCAGGATTGTAAACAAATACGGTTAATTTCCAAAGCAACTAACATTATTTTTGAAAATAACAAAGTAGAAAGCACTTGTATTTTGGAAGTATTAAATTCTTTTCAGCTCAAAGATTACCTTCGGCAGCATAATTTTAAATATAATACATTACATCAATCGTGGGAATACGAAATTGACAAGAACTTGTTGGAGCGGAGTATCAGAGTAATAAAAGCTAAAGACGGTAATTGTATAATACAAACTCGAAGTCCAAATAAAATAATATTTGGAATAATTGCTTTTTGTTGCGTATCCGGATACACATATAATTACAAAGAAATGCTAAGAAATAACCATTATTATTATAAAGAGGGAAAATGGTACAAAAAGATTCGAGCTTGTAATTATATTGATGAAAAAAATAAGCTGGAGAATATGCTTCCGAAAGGTCAAGGAATAAAAATTAGTATAGAATATCAATAAAAAGAAAAAGAGAAGAACTAATTACTTCTCTTTTTCAATGGTTGTATTATCAAGCGCATATCTAACACATTTATTTAAGATTTCATTTATTGATAAACCTGTCTTATTGTGTATATCTCTTATTTTTATCATTAAGTCTTCTTCATATCTTGTTGTAAATTGAACATAATTTTTAGCACTTTTCTTCCTAAAAGATAATCCCATACCACTGTTCTCCTTTCGATTATTTATATTTACTGTATTATTACCATAAACAATTACTTAAAGATATATTCACCAATGAACATATAAATATACATATATGTTTGATGATGAATTGACACATTATGTAAAATATGCTAAAATTATTACAGGTTTTGTTATGTTATGAGAGAGGAGAGTAAAGGTAATGTTATATTCAGATTTTGCATTTTGGTTATATGGACAACCTATTGAAACTCAAATTATTGTTATGTATTTAATTGTATTTGCAAGTATAGGATTGTTCTTATTGAATTATTGGTATGAAGATTGGCTTGCAAAAAGAGCAAAAAATAAGAGAATAAAAGAATTATCAAAATTATTTGACAGAGAAAAATATCACATTATATAGAAAACGCTAAGTCGTAAATGACTTGGTGTTTTTTTTATCAATTAAAACCAAAAGCTGCTAAATATATTTTAGAAAATATCTTTACTGATGATTACTATAACAAGATAATAAATATTATCTGTGCAATAATCTTCAATCTTTCTGTTCAGTCAGCAATGCGGCTTGTGATTGATTGATCTGATTTATTCAATATAAATATATCAATTTTAGTTTTTAATTATTATTAAAAATAGTGATAATTGAACTCTCAAAAATTAAGAACTTAATTATTAAAA
>ENA-OWRJ01000610-OWRJ01000610.1-human-gut-metagenome-genome-assembly--contig:-NODE-610-length-46845-cov-8.531866_pt1 | contig 46845 bp, 66 predicted proteins | sample MGYA00248269_ERZ651897 | MGnify/ENA primary metagenome ERZ651897 (study PRJEB26924, sample SAMEA4378252) | human gut metagenome | biome: human gut; feature: human-associated habitat; material: faeces...
GGGCGCTCTGGGTGCTGCCGAGTACGCTCGCCAGAAGGGTCTCGCCAAGAAGTAAGCCACCCCGGCCGGAAAGGAGCAAACTATGAATCCTGTGCTTGCAAAAGTCCTGAAAAAGACGCTCACCACTTCCGCCACCGTCGTCGGTGCGCTGTTTGTGGTGTACTTCTGGAATCTGGACCAGAAGCTGATGGGCTGGCTCTATAAGCAGGTCAACACCATGTTCGACCGCAAGCCCACCGACATCAAGTTCTGAGCGAATACAAATAGGAACCGCCGCTTCCCGATACGGAAGCGGCGGTTTTTTGCTGCCCTCAAAGATATCTGCCCGTGATGCTGCCGGGATCTTGCCGGATCTCCTCCGGCGTGCCGGCGGCGACAATGCGGCCGCCCGCATCACCTCCGCCGGGGCCCATGTCGATGACATAATCGGCACTGCGGATCACATCGAGATCGTGCTCAATGACGACGACGGTCGCGCCGCGATCGAGCAGCGCCTGGAACACGCCCAGCAGCACCCGCACATCCAGCGGGTGCAGGCCGATGCTTGGCTCGTCGAACACGAACACGGAATCCGTCTGGATGCGCCCGATCTCGCTGGCCAGCTTCAGCCGCTGCGCCTCGCCGCCGGAGAGGCTCGGCGTCTCCTCACCGAGCGTGAGGTAGCCGAGGCCGAGCTGCTGCAGCACCTGCAGCTTCTGGCTGACCGTTTTTCTGTCGGCGCAGAACGGGAGCGCGGTGTTGACGTCCATGTCCATCAGCTCCGGCAGGGAAACGGACTGTCCCGCCCTGTTCGTCAGCTGGATATCATAAGCCGCGCGTGCGTAACGCGAGCCGCGGCAGTCCGGACAGGGGATGCTCACATCCGGCAGAAACTGCACGTCCAGGCTCACCACGCCCGTACCGTCGCAGCCGGGACAGCGCAGCGAGCCGGTATTGTAGGAAAAATCGCCGGCCTTGCAGCCGCGCGCCTTCGCATCCGGCGACCGGGCATAGAGCTTGCGCAGTTCATCGTGCACGCCGGCATAGGTGGCCACGGTGGAACGGACATTGATGCCGATGGGCGTCGCGTCTATGAGCTTGACGTGTGCGATGCCCTCGGCGCTGACCGCCCGGACGTGCGGCGGCAGCGCGCTGCCGCGGATACCGGCCTCCAGCGCGGGGATCAGGCTCTCGAGCACCATGGTCGTCTTGCCCGAACCGGACACGCCGGTCACGACCGTCAGCCGCCCCTTGGGAATGGCGACCTCCAGCGGCTTGACCGTATGGATCTGCGACGTGGACAGGCGAATCGTTCCGTGCGCAAACAGGTCCGCTTTTCCGGCGCGCGGGCGCAAGGGTGCCTCCGGTGCTCCGGACAAAAACGGTCCGATCTGTGAGGCGGGATCTGCCGCGACTGCGGACACCGTGCCCTGTGCAATGACGCGGCCGCCCTTTGCGCCGGCCTCCGGCCCCATCTCAATGATCCAGTCGGATTCCTTCAGGATCTGCGTGTCGTGATCGACGAGAATGACGGAATTGCCGTCTGCCACGAGGTCGTGCATCACTCCGGTGAGGCCCACGATGTTGGCCGGGTGCAGACCGATGCTCGGCTCATCGAGCACATAGAGCACGCCGGTCGTGCGGTTGCGCACGGCGCGGGCCAGCTGCATCCGCTGCCGCTCGCCGGTCGAGAGCGTCGCCGCGGAGCGGTCGAGCGTCAGGTAGCCGAGCCCCAGGTCGAGCAGCCGCCGCGCCGTGCCCGTAAAAGCCTCGCAGATGCTCCCCGCCATGGGGCGCATCTCCTCCGGCAGGCTGTCCGGCACGCCCTGCACCCAGTCATACAGCTCCGAGAGCGTCATCGTGCACGCTTCGTCCAGTGAAATGCCCCGCAGCTTCGGCGCGCGGGCCGCAGCGGACAGGCGTGTACCGTGGCAGTCCGGGCACACGTCCTCTTTCAGAAACTTCTCGACGCGCTTCATGCCCTTCTCGTCCTTGACCTTGGCAAGCGCATTTTCCACGGTATAGACGGCATTAAAATAAGTAAAGTCCAGCTCCCCCGCCTGATTGGAGTTTTTGGCGTGGTAGAAAATGTGTTTTTTCTCCGCCGGGCCGTGGTAGACGATGTCCTTCTCCCGCTCCGTCAGGTCGCGGAACGGCACGTCCGTGCGCACGCCCATCTCCCGGCAGACGTCCGTCATCAGCGACCACATGAGGCTGTTCCATGGCGCCACCGCCCCCTCGTCGATCGTGAGCGAATCATCCGGCACCAGCGACGCCATGTCCACCGTGCGCACACTGCCCGTGCCGCCGCATTTGGGGCACGCGCCCTGCGAGTTGAAGGCCAGCTCCTCGGCGCTCGGTGCGTAAAAATGCACGCCGCACGCCGGGCACGTCAGCTCCTTGCCCGCGGCGACCAGCAGCGTCGGCGGCAGGTAGTGCCCGTTGGGGCAGCGGTGGCTGGCGAGGCGGGAATACATGAGCCGCAGACTGTTCAGGAGCTCTGTCCCCGTGCCGAACGTGCTGCGGATGCCGGGCACGCCCGGGCGCTGGTGCAGCGCCAGCGCCGCGGGAACATACAGCACGTCATCGACGCTGGCTCTGGCGGCCTGCGTCATCCGGCGGCGCGTGTAGGTTGACAGCGCCTCCAGATAGCGGCGCGAGCCCTCGGCGTACAGCACACCCAGCGCCAGCGACGACTTGCCGGAACCGGACACGCCCGCGATGCCGACGATCTTACCCAGCGGAATGTCTACGTCAATATTTTTCAGGTTGTGGACCTTTGCGCCACGCACGAGCATATGATCGACCATGGGTCATGCATCCTCCTTTTTGAATTCATTCCGCGACAATACCAACTGCAAACAAGAAAAATCCGAACCTCTGTCCCTTCGGACAAAGGTTCGGATTTTTGATTTGGTGGACGATAGCTCCCCAAATCCGAACCCCTCGCTAGAAGGAGAGCCAGCGGTGCTAACCCTGAAAGTCTTTGTTTTGCAGGAAGTGAGGTTATATGCGGTGGTAATTTTATATCCGTCAGGTTCGTCCCATACCGTCACGGAATTTACCAGAAGGTCGATGATACGCCGCCTGCAATCCTCGTCTTCTATATCGCCGCCTTGGAACTTCGTTAGCCAGAATATTATCTGATCTCTGTCAATTCGGCAGATATATTTTTCTTCTTCCCGAAGCTGAGAGGTCAGGTCTTTCTTTTCCTTTTCCAATTCGGTTAGGCGGTTTAAGAGAGTGTCAGATGCAATTCCTTTTTCAATGGCCTTAGTGATGTTGTTGATACCTTGTTCGATCTCGGTGAGTCTAGTGGACAATTCTGGAATACGGGTGTTCTCTTTCAAGTCTCTATTCGCCTGTGACATAGCCATGTCGGCCAGTTCCTCAATCACATCGTTGGTAAGCAGCGCCATAGCGTCCTGTGCGACAATGCGTTCAATGAAATCTTTCTTCAATGGTTTCTTATCACAGCCCTTTCGCCGTTTTCGTGAATAGCAGGTGTAGTAGTTGTGGATAGCTCCGGTTTTACTCGTACCGCTTTCCCCGTTCATCGTGGCTCCACAATGTCCGCAGAACAGTTTTCCAGACAGGAGGTAATCCACCTTAGCTTTACCCCTTGCGGGCGCGTCAGCGGCCAAAGAAAGCCGCCGTTGCACTGTTTCAAAGAGGTCTTTGTCGATGATGGCTGGAATGGCGTTTTCTTTCTTTATGTCTTTGTAGATGTATGTCCCGATATACCGCACATTCTTGAACATGGATTTAAAACTGCTTCGGTTAAACTCCGAGTTTTTGGCGGTACGGTAGCCTTTACTGTTGAAGATGCGGCAAATCTCAGCCATGCTCTCACCGTTGGCGTAGAGTTGAAATGCTTCTTGAACGATATGGGCGGTTGCCGGATTTATTACAAGTCTATGATCTTCGATTTTGTAGCCCAACGGGACATGACCACCAACGGAATGACCCTTCATGGCTGACTCTCTTAATCCGCGAGTGATTTTCTGACTGAGGTCTGCGGAATAGTATTCGGCAATACCTTCAAGCACAGACTCCAAGATGATACCTTCGGGGTTCTCGGAAATCGTTTCGGTTGCAGACTTGACCCGAACTCCATTCTTCCGCAGCCGCATTTTGAACACGGCACTGTCTTCTCTATTTCTGGCAAAGCGGTCGAGCTTCCACACGACCACAAAGTTCCAGAGATGATGAGCGCTGTCGGAAATCATCTCTTGGAAATGGACTCGCTTCTCTACATCTTTCCGGGCAGTAGTAGCACGGTCAACATAAATGGCGACAATGCGGAAGCTCTTGCGCTTACAGTACGCAATACAGTCTCGAAGCTGACCCTCAATGGACTGTTCTTTCTGCCGTTCCGAACTGAACCGAAGGTACAAAGCGACATCAACTTCACCTTTGGTCAGGGTGGTAGGGTCATCATGAAATTGCTGCTGTTCCTCCGGGGTTAGCATGGAGAGGTCGATATTAAACTTTTTACGCATATCAGAACCTCCGCTTCATTTCCCGGACGCGGCCGATAAAGTGCAAGCGTTTCTGGTCGGCACCTACGAACTCCATATCAGGATAGTAAGGGTTGAAGGAGTGAAGCGAGGTGGAGTTTTCACCGAACTCGACCTGTTTTAAAAATCCTTCTGTGCCGTCTACCACGACCACGGCAATACAGCCGCTCTCAATTTCTGCGTCCATCTGAATAAGCACTCTATCGCCATTATCAATCTTCGGTGCCATACTGTTACCAGATACTTCAAGCCAAAAGCAGTTGTCGTTATCGTATTCGTCTTCAACTGCTTCCCAACCAACAATCATTTCTTCCGCGATCACCCCTGTTCCTGCCGAAGCTAAACCGATGACTGGACGCAAACCCCGTTTCTCATACGGAATGTAGGTGCCTACCGTTTCCGCATTAGGAATGGGGTTATTAGTTTTTCCCATAAGGTAGTCAACTGATACCCCGAAATATTTAGCAAGAAGTTGCTGAGTGGAACGGACAGGGATAGTCCCTTTCTTCCAGTCCCCAAAAGAATTTTTGCCGAGATTGAGTTCATCAACAATCTGTTTCTGAGTTAATCCCTTTTCTTTGCGAAGTTCGGTCAGCCGCTCATAGAAAGTCATCGTGTTTTCCTCCGTTCCCGCCAGCGGGAATTTTTTTCAGAAAATCACTATCGCCCTATTGACAAATCCCGTACACGGGATTATACTCAACTTACAACAACGAAAGTTAATAAAGGCAACAGTAATCCGAGGGGTCAACTTCCTTCTCGCAAAAGGAAATCGGCTCCTTCATAATCGGGGTATCGCCAATGCTATTGTCGTTCGCAAAACTGATTGTAGCATAGGCGACCTCCGATTGCAAGGATTATTTACAACGAAAGTTGCAATCCACATGAAAGGAGGTCGCACGATGGCAGAGATTTCCCGTCCGTTGTCTATGAGAGATCGTTCTTCCTACGCGGAACAGATTAGGGATAAGATTTCTCACTTTACGCTCACCTATGCGTGGCTTATTCATCGCCTGTCGGACGAGGGGCTGCTTACGGACAAGTTTGAAATGTCGGCAACGCTGTCCGGCACTCGTATTGGCCCGAAGGCAGATGAAATCCTGCGTCGCTCGCTCGATATTTTGAACGAGTACGAGGCGAAAATCGTATCATGAGTGTTTTCGTCCCCGAAAAACAGGCTCAGGCAAGTGCATTAAGCCTACTGGTCGCTCAGCGCGTTCGAGAATATTTCAAGGACGAAGCTCATCGAGCCGAGTTTGAAAAGTGGTACGAACAGCGATACGGCAAGAAGTACATATGGAAGAAGGTCACTTCATGAAAAAGGTTTTTGGAGCACTCGCGTTTCTCTCGTTTTTCTACCTTCTGGGTGTAGTCGGTTCTATCGAAAAAGAGATGATGACGCTGGGTGTTGGCGCAATTCATATGGCGGTTAGCCTTGTGTGCTTTGGCTTGTTCGGTAAGCTGTACGGTCTTTCGGAGTCGAAGCAAAGAAAAAGCCGCTGACGGAAGTACCAGTTCCATCAACGGCAAGCGAAAATGCTCAATCCGATTATATATCGGAAATATTCACTTGTAAAGGAGTGATTCAAACGAACGTCAATCGTAAAGTCGGCAACGGTTTTGAAAAATCGTTGTGCGAATATTTGTCCAATAAGGGCTTCTGGGCGCATAATCTCGCTCAAAACGCACAAGGTCAGCCGTTTGATGTGCTTGCCTCTCGTAATCGAGAAACCCATCCGATCGATTGCAAGGTGTGCGAGAATGATGTTTTTCGCCTAAACCGAATCGAAGAAAATCAGCGATCCGCAATGACGCTGTGGGAAGCTACAGGTAACGGCACCGGCTGGTTTGCGCTGAGGCTGAAAGACGGAGATGTATACTTCATTTCGCTCTATACACTCAATAATTTGGCCGCGAAAGGCGTTAAGCAACTCAACGAAAGGGATATTCGCATGATGTGTATTTCCCTTGATGCGTGGGTGAGTCTATGCAAGTAACTGTTGGCAACCAGCTCCGAATTGAAAACCCGTCTGAGCAGTTGCTTGCATGGTGCCAGAAGCAGCTCATCCTTTCTAATCCCGAATACATCAAGAAAAAACGTATGGGTTTCTGGACAGGCAATACTCCTAAGAAGTTGTACCTGTTCCAATGGGATGGTGACACACTGGTTCTTCCCTATGGTTGTCTGAATGATGTGTTGGCGATGGACGATTGCCACATGAAGGTCAATCTTCCCACGCCGACCGAGGTGGACTTCGGTTGCACCATTCCGCTCTATGACTACCAAGTGGAAGCCAAGGAAGCCCTGATAACAGCCTACTACGGTATCCTTCAAGCTCCTGCGGGGTGCGGTAAGACACAGATTGGAATTGCTGTCGCGGCAGATACAGGTCGAAGGACACTCTGGCTGACCCATACACGGGATTTGCTCGTACAGAGCAAAAGCCGAGCGGAGCAGTACATGAGTCCTTCTCTGACTGGCACGATCACCGAAGGTAGGGTTCAAATCGGTAAAGCAATCACTTTTGCAACGGTACAGACCATGTGCAACCTCGATCTGAGTCAATACCGTGATGTTTGGGATTGCATCATTGTGGACGAGTGCCACCGTGTAGCCGGAACCCCAACCGCTATGACGCAGTTCTCAAAGGTGCTGAACGCTCTGGCAGCTCGGCATAAGTACGGCCTATCCGCTACGGTTCACAGGGCAGACGGTATGATTGCCGCCACCTACGCTCTGCTGGGTGGGATTGCCTATCAGGTGCCGGAGGAAGCGGTGAAAGACAAGATCATGACCGTCAGCGTTTTACCCCGTGCCACTCATCAAGGACTTAGCCGTGAGTTCTTGGACACGGACGGTACGATCATTTACGCTAAGTTGGTCAATTTCCTCGCTGGCAGTTATCCTCGAAATGACCTGATTGTCGCTGATCTTGTGGCAAACCGAGATCACTACAATCTCATTCTCTCCGACCGGCTGACGCACTTAGAAATCCTGATGAAGCGTCTTCCGCCCGACCTGAGAAAACAGGCAGTCATGATTGATGGAAAGATGACCACGAAGAAAGCCAAGGCTCTCCGGGAGCAGGCCATTGAGGAAATGCGGCAGGGACGCAAGCGGTATCTGTTCGCTACCTACTCTCTGGCGAAAGAGGGGCTGGACATTCCACGGCTCGACCGGCTGTACCTGACTACGCCGCAAAAGGACTACGCTGTGATAACTCAGAGCATTGGTCGTATCGCTCGTACCTTCGAGGGAAAGGGTGAGCCTATTGCCTACGATTATGTGGACGATGGTATTCAGTACCTCGTGAGAAGTTACAAGAAGCGGTGTACCACCTACCGCAAGTGCGGTTGTAAATTCATCGAACAGGAGGTGTCGAAGTGAAGTTAGGCAGTCTGTTTGATGGCAGCGGGACTTGTCCTCTTGCCGCTTCTGCGGTCGGTATTATCCCGGCATGGGCGAGTGAGATCGAGCCTTTCCCGAAAGCTGTCACACAGTCCCGTTTCCCCAAGATGGTTCACCTTGGCGATATTACCAAGATGAACGGCGCAGAAATTGAGCCGGTCGATGTTATCACCTTCGGCTCTCCGTGCCAAAACCTCTCGATTGCTGGGAACGGTAAGGGTCTTGCTGGTCAGGAGTCTTCTCTATTCTTTGAAGCAATCCGAGTTATTCAGGAAATGAGGTGTGCCACCAATGGGAGATTTCCTCAAATCGTCATTTGGGAAAATGTTTATGGAGCTTTTAGCTCGACACAGGGAGAAGACTTCCGAACAGTCATTGAAACTCTCTGGAAAATCTGCGAGGGAGACGATAGCGTTCCTCGATATGCGGAAGACAAGCAAGGACGGCAAAAATGGCCGCACACTGGATTCGTCTTGGGAGATCATTCCTCTATCGCTTGGAGAGGACTCGATGCGCAAGGTTGGGGAGTTCCCCAAAGACGCAAGCGTGTCTTCGTTGTCCTCGATCTTGGAGGTCAATGTGCCGGACAGATACTATTTGAGCGTGAGGGCTTGCGAAGGGATTTTAAGAAGGTCAGAACAACGAGGGAAACAATTAGACCCACTGTTAAAACAAGCCCTTCTGAACACAATAGCGTATTCGCAGTTGAAAGCCACCCTCAAGACAGCCGAGTTGTCCTCCGCCGAGATGGTATCGTACAAACCCTCTCAGGACGAATGGGGACCGGGGGAGGCAATGTCCCGATAGCGATTTTTAGCTTTGACTCTCTTGCCAGCAATAGTATGAAAAGTGCAAATCCGCATAGCGGAAGTAGACGAGTAGATATTGCAAAAACGCTCGATTGTGCAGACCCAAGCCCTGCAAAAAATCAAGGCGGGTTATGTGTTATTCAGGCGCAAGCGTTTGGTCAGGCTTCCTATGATGAATATGCACCCACGGAACAGGCCGTTACTCCGAAAGCTACTGGTGGTAATTACGGAGGCGGGACTGAGAATTTGGTGTTAGTTCCATGCAAAGCTGACGTCGGAATCGCAAATGGCGGCGCTGGTAAAAAGGCCGGAAGTATCGCTTTTTCTAAAGAGGTTTCGCCCACTTTGAAAGCGGGCGCAAGTGGGCTTCAAGCTCCCGTTGTAGCAATTCCGTACACCCTGAAAATCCGTTCTGGCTGTGAGGGCGGTGGGAAGGGTGCTTTGATACAGGAAGATAAGAGCGTAACACTCTCATGCAACAACGACCAGACCCTCTTTGTTCCCACACAGACCGAGAACGGTGAAGTCATTTATCTGGCTCGAAAGCTCACCCCTACCGAGTGTGCTTCCCTTCAAGGGTTCGAGAAAGATTGGTGCGCGCTGGTTCCTCATAAGGACTCTGCGGAGTACAAGATGTGGGGAAACGGCATGGCTTTCCCTTGTATGCTCTACATCATGGAGGGTGTTCAAGAAGTCCTTGCTGAAAGGTATCTGGATAATCTCTTTGGAGGTGATACCGCTGAACCTTGAACCTTTCATTTTCGACTGCGAGGTGTTTGCCTACGATTGGCTTTTTGTCTTCAAAAACAAGGTCACGGGGGAATACACAGTCATTCACAACGACAATGACGCAATCTGGCAGTTTCTTCGAGAACAACCGCTTCTCTGTGGTTTCAATAACAAGGCGTATGACAATTTCATTCTAAAAGCTGTTGCAGATGATTGTACGCCGCAGGAAGTAAAAGCTCTAAGTGACTACCTCATTGATGGTGGACAGGGCTGGCAACACCCTCTTATGAGGGGCAATCCTGTATTCGTGACCTCGTTTGATATTCGTGACGATATGTACGAGGGCCTTTCGCTGAAAGCCTGTGAGGGTCATTTAGGAATGTCGGTGGTTGAAAGCTCTGTGCCGTTTGACCTTGACCGTCCTCTGACCGATGAAGAACTGGACGAAACGATTTTTTACTGCAAGCACGATGTGGACGCTACCGAAAAGCTGGTAGACCTCAGGCAATCGTATTTGCAGACGAAAATTAACCTCGGCCGCAGAGTGGGTATCTCTGACGAAAAAGCCCTGTCTTGCACCAATGCCAAGCTGACCGCACTTATGCTGAACGCAAGGCGTAGAGAGTGGAACGATGGTCGAGATTATGTCTATCCTCCAAGGTTAGATGTGTCCATTATCCCGCAAGAGATTTTGGATTTCTTCGACACCATTCACGACAAGTCAATCCCTGACGAAGTTCTTTTCAAAACCGCTCTGACCTACAAGTTTGGCGATTTCCCTTGCCGGTATGCGTGGGGCGGCGTTCATGGCTCAGTTAAAGGGTATCACGGCAAATCCACGACGAAGCGGGTTATCCAAAACCGAGATGTTTCTTCGCTGTACCCCTCGCTGTTGGAACTATTTCAGTATCTTTCCCGGAATGTACCTGACCCTCATGTGTTCTACAACATTCGCAAGGAACGCATACAGGCCAAGCATGACGGTAATGACCAGTTGGCGAAGGACTTGAAACTTCCGCTCAACACCGTATCGGGGGCACAGGAAAACCGCTACAACGACCTCTACGACCCGTTGAAAACCCGTTCCATGCGAATATCGGGACAGCTTTTCCTGACAATGCTGCTTGTTCAGTTGCTTCAAGCGTGTACGTCAATCGTCCTGCTGAACTTCAACACGGACGGTCTAATGTACGAGATTGACGCTGACGAGATTCCCATTGTAGATAGCGTCTGTGCGGCGTGGGAGCAAACCACGGGGTTTGAATTGGAACTGGACGAGATTGACGAGGTTTGGATTAAAGATGTTAATAACCTCATTCTCCGAAAGACCAACGGCAAGGTCAAGTCAGTTGGCTCGTATGTTAGCTACGGCGCAACCTCGAAAGGTGCATGGCAGATCAACAATTCGATGGTCATTGTCAAGAAAGCCCTGATTGACTATTTCACGAAAGGCGTTCCTGTTCGAGAAACAATCATGGATAGTACCGATATTATGGATTTTCAGATCATCGCAAAAGCCGGCTCTTCCTATGACGGTGTTGTTCAGAAGATAGGCAATCGTGAGGTACAAGTCCAGAGAGTCAACCGTGTGTACGCCGTAGACCCGTTCAAAGATCGCCAATGGTTCGGTACGCTTTATGCTCTGAAAGGCAAGAGCTACAAGAAAATTGGCAATATCCCCGATCATTGTCTGGTGGACAATGACAACCATCTATCCCTTGATGAGATTGACCGAGAGTGGTATATCGCTACAACCGAAAAGAGAATTATGGATTTTCTCGGAGAGAGACGGCGAAGGAATACCCGCAAAGTCAATTCCATTAAGAAAAAATTATTAGAAATGTTGGAGGTATAAATATGGCTACTACCAAGAAAGCCGCTGAGACTGCGGCGGTGGATTATTCCACCATGAATGTGTTCCAGAAGTTGCAGCTTGCCCGTGTGCGCTTCCTCGAAGCTGGCGTGGACAAGAGCGGTACGCACATGAAACTCGAATATAAGTATTTCGAGCTGGCGGACATTGTTCCCAAGGCCGAGCAGATTTTCCTTGAAATCGGTCTGATGATGGTTCCGTCCATGTACGGCGACAAGGCGACCGCTCGTGTCTACAATGTCAATGATCGTGAGGACTTCATTGACTTCGTTGCACCGTACACCCCCATCGCCCCCATCGTGTCCAACGCTGGTAATCAGGTCACAAACGAAATGCAGGCGACCGGCAGCTCCATCACCTACATTCGCCGCTACCTGTGGCAGCTCGTTCTTGACATTGTGGAGCATGACAGTATCGACAGCGGCGAGTTTGACACGACTCCCGCTCCCGCTCCTGCTGTCACCAAGAAGCTCCCTGCGACCACTGCACAGCGTCAGGAGATCAAGAAGGAACTGACCGGTGCTCCTGCTGGTGCGGCTACCAAGGAACAGGTCGGTACACTGAAAAGTCTGCTGAAAAAGCTCTTGGGTATTGACGCAGAGCAGGAACAGTTCGTGCAGACCATCGCCATGAAGACCGAGGGCTTTTCCAAGATCGAAGCCGACAAGTGTGACGCTCTGATCGAGGGCGTGAACGATATGCTGGCTAGCTACGAGATGAAAGCGACGAAGGAGGGCTAAAGTATGGAATGGCTTGATGGAAATCGCATTCAGATTATCCCTCCCAAGCGCCCGAAGAAGCTGACCGGTACTCGCTTTGCCACTATCCTCGGTTTGAACCCGTGGTCTACACCGTTCGAGATTTGGTGCGAAGTGACCCGCACCTATCAGAAGCCGTTCGAGGATACGATCTACACCATCGCCGGTAAGACCATCGAGCCTAAGCAGGCCGAGTACATGAAGCAGACCTACTTCATGAGCAATTTGGTCACGCCGACCGATGTTTGGGGAGAGGATTATTTCCACAAGACCTACGGTGACTTCTTCAAAGAAAGCCCCGTTCTCGGCGGTATGTGGGACTACTTACTCTATGGCAAAGATGGTAAGCCCACCACCGTCCTTGAAATGAAGACTTCCAAGCGTGTCGAGGACTGGAAAGTCGATATTCCTGAGTATTACGCTTTGCAGGCGGCGTTGTACGCTTACCTTCTCGGCGTGGACGAAGTTATCATGGTCGCTTCCTTCCTTGAACCCAAGGATTACGACAATCCTGAGAAGTTTGTGTGCAGCGGTGAGAATACCATCACCCGTCCTTTCAAGGTGTCTGAGCGGTATCCTAATTTCAAAAAATATGTGAATGCTGCTATTGCATGGTGGAAAGCGTATGTTGAAACGGGTATTTCTCCCGCCTTTGACGAGCGTAAGGACGCTGAAATCCTGAAAGCCCTTCGCACCAACAACCTGTCTCCTGAAACGGATATGGCGGCGCTGGTCAAGGAAGCCGAAGACCTGAAAGCCAAGCTGGATGCTCACGCCGCTGAGGTGGCTGAGGACGAGAAGCGGTACAAGGTCTTGACCGACATGATTAAGAAAGCCGCAATCGCTCAGTTCCGTGACGGCGACAAGAAGGTGTCTATCGCTGGCTCTACCTATAATTGGGAAGTCAGCCGCACTTCCGCCACGAAGATCGACAAGGACGCTATGAAAGCGGACGGTATTCTGGCGAAGTACACGACCACTGAGGACAGCTACCGCATTTCCCCGAAAGCCCTGAAAGAAGGTGCGTAATGAAAAAATTCCGTGTTTATGGTCATACGACAGTGGTTTGCAGTATGGTCGTTGAAGCAAAGAACGAAGAAGAAGCAATCAAAAAAGCAACTGACGAGTTCGGCGGACTCACAAATTACGCAGGAATGGGAAGCTGTGACTGTCTCGTTGGTGTCCTCACTCCAGAGGATGAACGGTGCGTTTTTCCAGATTCTGAAACCGAATTTGATGATTGTGAGGAGGTTTAATTATGAAGTTTTCCAAGTTCGTGAAGTCCCTCGCCCCTGATGGCGGCGCTATCTACGAGTACATGGGCGAACGCTGGCTCGCTTCCCCGTCCGTACTTATGCTCATTCCCGATGATATCCGAAGCGTGACCGGGTACAGCAACGAGAAAATGCCTGACGGCATTGGTCGTCTGATCTCTCAGGTCGGTTGCACCGAGTATGCCGAACTGGTTAAGGCAATCATGCCTGAGCCGGACGGCGCAATCAAGGATTGTGTTCGCATCTTCGCCACGCAGGACAACACCATGACCCTTCCCATCGCCAACGATGACTGGTCGCTGATCGAGAAGTCTGATTTCTGCGAAATCTTGTACGCTTACGATCTGGAAAGCGACAAGAGCGTACCGAAAGCCCTGTTGGTCAAGCAGTACGCCAAGTACCCCGATGACGAAGACCAGTTGGTTGGTATCATCTTCCCCTGCGAGTACACAGAACAGCTCAATTTTTACACCATGAGGGAGGACAAAAACAATGGCTAAAATCGGACTCACCGAGGGTTTCACCCTCATTCCCGAAGGTACTCATGTCTTTCAGATTACCGATGTGAAGTACAAGGAAGACTTCGGCAAGCTGGAAGTTTATATGCAGACGCAGACCGGCAGTAAGCACATCGAGCGCTTCTCTCTGCTGAAATTCGATGGCTCTCCCAACGAGGGTGCATACAACGCTTTCAGCTACTTCGCCAAGACCGCCCTCAACAATTTCGATCTGACCGAGATCGACCACACCGACCTGATTGGTCACTTCATCGAGTGCGATGTGGAGCATGATGTTCAGGAGAACAAGAGGAAGCCCGGACAGAGCATTACCTTCGTCCGTTTGACGGATAAACGCCCCTCTGAGGGCTGGGACGGCTCTAGCAATACGGTTGCCGCCCCTGCTGTTAAAACCGCCCCTGCGGCTTCTCGGACCGCTCCTAAGACCCCGATGGATTTGGCAGCTCTCCTTGACGACTAATAGCGAGTGCGAGGGAGGGCTAAAATAAAACGCTCTCCCTCGCCAATGGTATGTTGAAAACTATGTTGAAAGTGAGGATAAGCTACAATGGCAGAAGCCTATATTTGTTCACTCTCCAAGGTTCAGCGTCATGCTGAAATCTGCAAAGAGATCAACGATCTCTATGAGCGCAAGAACCATGACTACGGTGACAGCTTTCACCAGACCTTTGTAGAAGAAGGAATGGCGATGGCTCGTATTCGGTTGGGAGATAAGTTCAGCCGCTTTAAGACCCTCTCCCGTGGCGGTGGGCAGAAGGTCAATGACGAGTCTATCCGAGATACCCTGATTGATCTCGCCAATTACGCCATTATGACTGTGCTGGAAATGGAGGTGGCGAAAGATGTTGCAGATTAAAACCATTCGGGATCGTCTGGACTATGCCTCCTTCTTTGACAATGAAGTAAATGCGGCTCTGCGTGACGGGTGGACTCTGAAAAAGAGAACCGTTCTACGGCCTATTGGCCAGTCTAAGTCCGTCTACGTTCACACGATGTTGTATGCAGAGTTGGAGAAGGAGGTCGCTGACGATGACGTTGAATGATTATCAGAAAGCCGCCGAGCGTACTTCCGGCAACCTGACCTCGTGGGATAAGGTTCGCAACGGCTGTTACGGTCTGAACGGTGAAGCTGGAGAGTGCATTGACATCCTGAAAAAGACCGAGTTTCAGGGTCATGACTTTGACCCGATGAAAATGGTTGACGAGCTGGGCGATGTCCTCTGGTATGTCGCACAGTTGGCAACCGGCTTGGGTGTGACCCTCGAATATGTGGCACAGTACAATGTCGATAAGCTGCTGGCTCGTTACCCTGACGGGTTCGACAGCGAAAAGAGTATCCATAGAAAGGAGTACGAAAATGGCTAAGATTTTCAAATTCACAGGCTATTTCGTTGACCCCGCTGGCGAATGTAACAAGAGAGATGTAAAGACCGCTCTCGAAGAAGTCACAACTAACGCTCTGGACATTTTTTCACACCATGTCGAGGTGAAAGAAGTAGAACTTGGGGAGTGGAACGATGACCACCCCCTCAACGCTTGCGAGTGTCCCGTGGGTGAATGTGAGAAATATTTCGGGGAGGGTTATCATGGCTGACTGCTTCTCCAAGTCCGAAGTGACCGATTTTCTGAACTTCATGAAGCTGCCTGACGGAACCTCTATTGTTTCCGATGACATGGTGGATTACCTGATTACCAACGGCTTCTTTACTGTTCCTGCTTCCACCAAGTATCACGGCAACCGTGAGGGCGGGTTGATTGAACACTCGGTAGCTGTCACTAAGTTCCTTGTCCAACTCACCGAGGACAATCACCTGACATGGAAGAACCACCGTTCTCCATACATCGTGGGTATGTTCCATGACCTGTGCAAGATTGACCAGTATATCCCTCAGTATGAAATGAGAGAGGAATTGGAATTGTCACCGTTAAATGACCCGAAGCCCATGAAGTTTGTTAAAACTTTATGCGGGTATGAGTACAACCCCGACACCCTTCTAAAAGGTCACGGCGATAAGTCCGTTATGCTTCTCTCTCAGTTCTACACGCTGACTGATGAAGAAATCATGTGTATCCGCTATCACATGGGCGCTTTCACCGATAAGGACGAGTGGAATGACTACACCCGTGCGGTTCGTAATTACCCGAATGTGTTGTGGACGCACCAAGCCGATATGCTGGCGAGCCATGTTGCGGGGGTGTAAAGCATGAAAATCATTGAACCTTCTGTGGAGCTTATCAACGCTCCCGAATATAAGACCCTTCTGACCACCATCGAAGCTGCTGGGCGTACTTGCTACAAGTCCGAGGACAAAATCACGGACGGAAGCGCAGAGAAGTTTGCCCATGGCATTATCAAGCGCGGTCACGAAGCTGTCATTGAACATGGTTCTCTCACTGTCCGCTTCATCTGCGACCGGGGCGTAAGCCATGAGATTGTCCGTCACCGTCTGGCGGCGTTTTGTCAGGAGTCCACCCGGTACTGCAACTACGGTAAGGAGGGCTTCGGTAGCGAGATCACCGTCATTCGCCCCTCTACGTTTGATAAAGAAGATTCTACATACCGGATTTGGCAACGAGCGTGTAAGCAAGCGGAGGTTGCCTACTTTGATCTGCTGGACGAGGGTTGTACCCCTCAGGAAGCTCGATCTGTCCTTCCGAACAGCTTGAAGACCGAGGTGGTCATGACCGCCGATATCAGAGAATGGCGTCATTTCCTAAAACTGCGGTGTGCTGCTGCGGCTCACCCCGATATGCGGGTCGTTGCAAATATGCTCCTGACCCTGTTGAAACAGACCTATCCAGTCTTCTTTGAGGATATTGCGTCATGAGGGTAAAGAAAGCTGGCGGCAAGGTGTTTGGTGCGGTCTTAACTGCCGCCGAGAAGAAAGCGATGGAGATGGAAATCAATCGTCAGATCGTGGAAGCCGACAGGCGCTACGCCGATGACATTGACGCTATGGTGCTTTACACCCTCCATGCCCACCTTGGTTTCGGCATGCAACGCCTGCGGAAGTTCCATGACGCTTTCTCCGCTGAGCATGACCGCCTTATCCAGTATTATCAAATGCCGGACGATTACACATGGCTCTGCAAGGAGATGTTGAAGCGTATCGGCGTTGATATTGAAGCATGGAACCGTGAAAGGAGAGAATCTAATGAAGCTGAAAAGCATTGACGGCAAAGTGCCGTATATCATGGCTGCTGGAAAAGACTTCGTGAAAGATGAAATGTCGCTGGCGGCGGCAGAGCAGATTTGCTCTCGTGGAACGCAGACCGCCAACAAGCTCTTTCCCGATTTCCCCATCTGCGTAGATGACAAGTTCTATTTTGCTGGAACCTCGACAAAGCCCAAGTCCAGCAAGGCTAAGACTCCTTGCGAGAGCTAACCATTACAATCTCCCTATGGTTTGTCATCATTATCACCGTTCTCTGTTGGAAAATGCCCACGGTTGAGGTTGAAGAACCTTCTCCCGTTGTCGAGGCGGTAGAGGTAGTCACCCCGGAGCCAGAGCCGGAGGTGACACCTCAGCCGTGGACAGACGAGGAAGTGATTGTACTGGCGAAAATGCTATGGGGAGAAGCCAGGGGGGTCAACTCTGACGCTGAGAAAGCTGCTTGTGTGTGGTGTACGCTCAACCGTGTCGATCATGGCTACGGCGATATTATAACGGTCGTGACTACACCTGAACAATTCGTAGGGTACAACGCGAAAAATCCGATCGATGACGATTTGATTACTCTCTGTATAGACGTGTTGTCCCGCTGGTATGCGGAAAAAGATGGGCAGGCCGAAGTTGGAAGAGTGCTCCCCGCTGATTACTTGTGGTTTTCCGGTGATGGCGAGAGGAATCACTTCCGCAACGCCTACCGTGGTGGCGATAGATGGGACTGGTCGTTGCCGAGTCCATATGAAAGCTGAGGTAAGCCTATGAGCTATTTGAATATACCCGCTGAACTCCGGGCGGAAAAGGCGTGGGTCAATGTGTGGAACGGGTCGAAAGTTCCCATGCAGGCCACCGTCAGAAAGGCGGCTTCTTCATCTAATCCTGATACATGGTCAAATTACATTGACGCTGAACACAATGTCCAGCACGGCTACTATGATGGTCTTGGCTATGTATTTCACGGCAACGGGATAATCGGTATCGACATTGACGATGGCTTTACCGATGGGCTTCTAAACCCGCTGGCGGCTGATATTATCAGTCGTTGCCACTCCTACACGGAAAAGTCCAGAAGCGGGAGAGGGGTTCACATTCTCGTTCGTGGCGAGTTGCCCTTCAAGGGCAAGAACAACCGTGCCGCCGTGGAGATTTACAAAAGCAACCGCTATTTCATCATGACCGGCAAGGTTTTGATCTTCTCCGAGATCGTTGAAAACCAGTCAGCGATTGACTATGTGGTTGAGAAGTATTTTCCCGATGTTGTTAAGGACAATAATGTCCCTACCAACGGTGCCCGAATATATTCTCCCATCTACCGCCGCCCTGAAAACGGTAAGCTGCATTTGAAGCCTGAATACCCGCCTATCACACCGGGAAGCCGGAATCTCAGCCTGACTTCTCTGGCGGGTCAGCTCCATAACCAAGGATACACCAAAGCAGAGATTTACAAAGAGCTGTTGTACGCCAACTCCCAAGCCTGCGAGCCCCCTCTCCCGCAGTCTGAGGTCGAATTGATTGTAAATTCCGTGACGAGGTATAAAAGATGACTACTGGTATCCAATGCTGTTACAAATGCCCGGACAGGCATCCGGGTTGTCACGCCAAGTGCGAACGATATCGAAAAGAACACGCGGACTACTTGCGCCGTAAGGAAATCGAAAATAATCGGCGGAAGAAAATACGTAATCTTGATATCTTCGACCGCTTTAATTATTGGAGGTAAGCATGGAAAACGCGCTTGATAAATATTGTCCGCTCAATCCGAGCGACGATCAAGCTTTGCTATGTTCTGGCGAGAAATGCGCATGGTGGGATGAAGACTCGCAGGCTTGTCTCGCTGTAGCGCTGGTAAGAGCGATTAAGAAAAGGAAGTGAGAATATGGCTGATGAAATCACAACCGTCCCCGAAGAACAGGCTCTTTTCCAGCTCTCCAACGGTCGCTACATCATGGACGAAGCTCAGTCCAGAGTGATGTTTCAGATTAAGGAAGCACAGCCTGAGCATAGCCACCCGATCAGCGGAACGGGGTATTCGTGGGACGAGTCCGGCATGGCGGAGCTGTTCTCCGAATGCTACAAAAATGATACCCGCTACTGCCCCGAAGCGAAAAGCTGGTTTACTTACAAAGATGGTGCATGGCGCAAAGACACGGGTTCTCTGCTGGTAGCGGAGAAGATCAAAGAGTTCTGCCGCCTGATGGCTCTCTACTGTGGCGAGATCACCAACGAAGAACGCCGCACCGAGTACATGAAGTTCATTGTGAAGATGGGCGACCGGCGCTTCCGTGACCGGCTGATGAAGGACGCTGCCAGTGTGCTTCCCATCGCTTCGGCGGAGTTTGACGCAAATCCCTACCTTATCAACTGCAAGAACGGCACTTTCGACCTCGAAAAGATGGAGTTCCGGGAGCATGACTGGCACGACTTTCTGACCATGCAGACCAACTTCAACTACACCTTGCAGGACGCACGGTGCCGCCGCTGGGAGAAGTTCATTGCTGAGGTCACTTGTAATGACGAAGACAAAGCTGACTATCTGCAAAAGGCGCTGGGGTACTCTATGTTGGGCGTAGCAAATGAGGAATGTATGTTCATTCTCCACGGCAAGACCACTCGCAACGGCAAGTCCACCATGCTCTCGGCAATTCATCACCTTCTCGGTGATTATGCTTCCGTGTCCCCCGTGTCGATCATCTGCAAGGCAGAACGCTCGAAGAACGCCGAAGCAGCGAACCCCATGCTGGCTTCTCTGAAAGGTAAACGGTTCGTCACAATGGCAGAGAGTAACCAGTATGGCAAGCTGGACGAGGAAACAATCAAGCAGCTCACAGGTGGTGAAGAAATCAAGGCTCGGAACCTCTATGAGACTGCTACAACCTTCCTGCCGCAGTTCACCCTTTGGCTCTCCTGCAACGATCTCCCCACCGTCAGCGACAAGTCCCTGTTCGCTTCCGACCGTGTGCGGGTCATTGAGTTCAACCGACACTTCACCGAAGCGGAGCAAGACAAGAACCTGAAAAATGAGTTTCAGACGCAAGAAGCTATGCAGGGCATTTTCGCTTGGCTAGTCGCCGGGTACTTCAAGTACAAGCGTTTCGGTCTGAAAATGTCTCCCGCTATGCGGAAGGTGGTCAACCAGTACGAGCGTGACAACGACCTGTGCCTGCAATTTCTCGAAGAACGCTGTGAGCAGGCCGAGGGAGTCAATATCCGCTCGAAGTCCCTTTTTGACGCTTACAAGATTTGGTGCAAGTCCAACGGGTACTTTGCCTGTTCCGCCAAGCGGTTCAATGCCGACATGGAAACGCACCCTGAGTGGCACGGCGGTAAGGTCGTGTATCAGGGCTACCCCGTCTACAAGAATCTCAGACTGAAAGGAGCGTCTTGATATGCCTGAATTGAAACCCTGCCCCTTTTGCGGCGGAAAGGCGAGGCTGATATACGTCTATCAAATGAGCGTCGTGAAATGCCCAAAATGCAAAACGCTTGGGAAGGCTTTCCCTGACTATTATGAGCAAGGCGACGGTAAGGGAAAGGCAATCGAATTTTGGAACAGGAGGGCTAACAATGACAGCAACCAATGAAGAACTCGCCCTACTGGAAAAGTGGAAACGAAAACTCTGCTTGCAGGAGTGGCGGATAAAGTTGCTGACCCGCCTTCGCCCCGAAGAAATGACGATGAGTGATGCCGCAGGCTGTACCGAGTGGTCAGAAGCAATTAAGACCGCTCGTATTGAGATCATCAACCCTGCCTGCTACGGCGACCGCATTGTGCCGTTTGACTTTGAAAAGACGCTGGTACATGAGCTGCTACACCTGAAATTTTCCTTCTGGTGTCAGAACGAAGATGATGTTGGGGATAGAGTCATGCACCAGATGATTGACGATCTCGCAAGAGCTTTGACTGAAAGGGACAGCCAAGAGTTTGACTTTACGCCGGTGGTGCATGGGCGGTGGATTCGACCACACTGGAGGAACAGTAATTATTGCTGTGACTGTTCGGAATGCGGCGGGGAGGCAATGCACAGAGACTATCAGTGGGATAAAAATGGCATCTACCCTATCTGCCCCAACTGCGGGGCGAAGATGGACGGGAGGGGACAGTGATGAAGACTGAGAAAAAGAACCTTCGCCGTATCTCCATCGTAGTCACGGCACAGACCAAGGGCAACCTTGAACGGCTGGCGGCGGTCTGCGGCTACTCAGAGATTGGTCGAGTGGTTGACAAACTCACCCGTGAAAAGATGATCGCCCTCCACAACTTTGAAAGAAAGGAAAGGCACCATGAGTAACGAGAAATGGGGAGACTACACACAAGAGTTTGACTTTACGCCGGACGCAGAAGAAATCAAAAACGTACAGAATCTTTTGGATCGGCCGTACTCTTGTACTGATTTTTCACCGGCTGCTCGATGTGCAGTACAGATGCTCTTAAAATATGCGCGCGAAGAACACTTCCAGCACCTTAAATTTGAATCCAATTCTTTGGAACTGTGTGAGGATTGCGCAATTTATGAAGAGATGCTCGCGCGTAAAGATAAGATGATCGACGACCTGCGCCAGCAGTTGTCGTTTATGCAGCAGGCGCGGTGGGACGCGGGGGTGTGAGGCATGGACGCGGCAGAATTTTTTAGTGAATTCAGACGGATGTGTAAATCAACCAGCGATTGCGCAAAGTGTGAGTATCATGGTGACAGGTGCGATAACGCCATTGAGCTTCTCGAAAAAACCGTTGCTGTGGTGGAACAGTGGTCTCTGGAGCATCCGCGCAAGACGCGACAGGATGTGTTTCTGGGTCAGTGGCCGGAAACGAAATTATTTGATGGCATCATAAATATTAAGCCGTGCAGTCTCGTAGCGTCTCTTCGGTCAGAGTGTCCCAAGACTTTTTGCTACGATTGCCGCCGCAAGTTCTGGATGCAGGAGGTAGAGTGATGGGTTGTGATACTTGTGTGTTTTACCCGCCAAGCGCTTGCGATGGTAAACCATGCTGCGTGTGTGACACTGACGATGCATTGTTTAACTGCTATCAACCAACTTGTGAAGATGGGGGTGATGAAGCGTGAAAGCGTGGCTTGCCAGAGAAAAGGACGAATTTTGTGCAACCGTTGTTTTTGCCGAAACGCGAGGAAAAGCAAAGGCTTTGGCGTTGTATACTGAAGCTTGTGAAGATGCCGATTTTATCTACATCGAAGTTCACAGGTTGAAAGAAGCGGATAAATACTACCAGCCCGGTAAAACGGAACTTTGCTGGTTTAATGCCGAAGATCGAATCGCAATGGTTAAAGATTGTGGATTTACTTGCGATCCTGATGCACATTGCGCGGAAGAATGCGCTAATTGCCCTGCAAAAGAATTTTGCGATGATTTTATTGAAAGCGAGGATTACAATGGCTGAATACATCGAGCGCGAAGCGGCGATTGAATCTTTACCTGTCGCCTGGGATAGCGCAATCTATGCGCTTCGCAATGTACCTGCCGCCGACGTTGTGCCGGTATCCGAGCTGCTCACCCTGCGGGACGCGCTGTATGAAAACGACCAGATCACCATGCGCGGGCTAGCCAGGCTGAACATGCTGATCGCAAAATATGGAGGTTATGACCATGGCTGAATACACGAAAATTGAAACCGCGCGGGCAATCATATGCGATTTTTGCAACCAGCTCTATTCCGATGAGCCTTGCGAACCGGCAGACTGTGACTGGCTACGAATGCTCGAAGAGGACGCCGCCGACGTTGCGCCGGTGGTGCACTGCAAGGACTGCAAGCACAGCACATTGCCGTCAGAGCTTACCCAGCGGTATGGGAAGCCGGGTACGCTGACCTGTCACAATATGCACGCACCGAGCAATAGACGCAATGTGGGCAGCAACGATTTTTGCAGCTACGGAGAAAGGGAAGAAAATGATTAACGCAAAAGGTGAAGTTATTTATACAAACGCAGAAATCGCTTACGAGCTTGGGCTTTCACCGGCAACGGTTAATGCCATTGGGAGGCGGCTGTTTGGCAATGGACGAATCCCGCATTGGACACTTAATGACGCGAAGCTGATTGTTGAGTACATCAAGTCTATTTCCGTCGAAGAAGATGCGCGAAGACTGTCCGTTCTGCATGATGCCGTACATGAAATCATGGGGGATTGCAAGCTGGATGATGCCGACACAAGAAAACGTGTAGGCAAAGATATTCATCCTGTTCCGAAAGGAGGAAGCACAAAATGGTAATGACAAAGGGCGAGAGTATGCGTAAAGCACGCAACAGGGCTAAGTTGTCAGCGGCACAACTGTCGCAGATTTCAGGTGTGCCCGCAACCACGATCTACGCACTGGAACGCGGCACAGCGCGAAATGGGCGAATTGATACCATCGAGCTGCTTGCAGACGCATTGCGGATTAGTATTGATGAATACATCGGGCGCCGCCGTTAGGTGATAAAGGTGATAAAGGTGAGTGTTTTTGCAAAGACTTTTTTCAAATTGGCGTGTTTTGAAAAATTGTTTTTCGTATTTTAGGTGAGTTAGGTGAGTAATCGGGCATAAATGCCTATAACTCTCTCTTATACGCGCGTATATAGAAATAGTTATAGGGAAATGCACCCGATTACTCACCTTTATCACCTTGGCGACTCTGAAAGGAGAAAACGACTATGACTGAAACGCTGGAAAATGAACTGCGTAATAAGATTGATGATCTTAATAATCAGTTGATTGAGAGGAAGCATTATTGTACTAAACTTGAAGATGAAAACCGAGAGCTTAGTGCGAGTGTCGATAAGTGTATGGAAGCGCTGACTCGGCAGAGAGGGGAAATTAACGCACTCACGAGCTGTATTAAAATATTGGCTGAAAAAATTAGCGATTAGTATGGAAAGGAGAAAACGACTATGGCAGATGAAATTGTGAAAAAGCGAACTCGGCCTGATCGTAAGGAAGCCATGAGCGTTCATACAGAGCCGGGTGACAATAGAAAATATCTGGAACATTCGATGGTCATGCTGGACTGGTCTGATGTGAATGTGAGAGAACCTGAACAGGTCAAAGAGCGTATGGGTATGTATTTTGCTCTATGCGCTCAGGACGATATGAAGCCTTCGGTTGCTGGTATGGCATTGGCTTTTGGAGTTGATAGAAAGACGATATGGGCATGGGCAAATGGAGTGGATAGTAAGACGCTACCCGCCGAGAGCCGTAACTTAATTAAAAAGGCGTATCAACTTTTGAACGCTCAGATGGAAAGTTATATGCAGAACGGAAAGATCAATCCGGTCGCTGGTATCTTTCTGATGAAGAACAACATGGGCTATGCGGACAAGCAGGAGGTCGTGTTGACACCCAACCAGCAGCTCGGAGACCAGGTTCCCGCCGAGGACTTGGAGAAGAAGTATCTCGAAGATGTGGTGGGTGCGTCCAGCGACTATGACTCGGAGGACTGAGCGACTTTCACGACTTTTGCGACTATGGCTTACGACTATGCCGAGCGACTTTCACGACTTTCGCCCGAACGACTTTGCGACTTTCCGGCGAGGGTCTGCGACTTTGACAGAGCTGCCGATCTCTTCACGGGGGTCGGCGGCTTTTTCTTTCCCATCCGATCGGCGGCGTGAGTGTTGCCGGGCGGCGTGGGTGTTGCCGGGGTTCCGGCCTGATCGGGATCGGTGTTTTGTCCTTTATAATGTATCGTGTGAAAAAGTGTAGTTTTTCAGACGGCTGCAAGCGTCAATAAAAAACTTGATAAAATATCAATAAAACGCTTGACAATCAATAAAACGCTTGATATACTCTAATCATCAATAAAACGCTTGATAATCAAATTTGAGTTTGAAAGGGGTTCACATTATGAAAAAGATTTTTGATTTACCTGTTTGCGGTTCTGATCGGGCAAAAAGTTTTTACGGAAAGGCAAAAGTTATTGAAACGGAAAACGGCGAAAAAGTTTTACAGTCCTATAATACTTTTGTTTGCCGTATCACGGCGGCGGGGCGGTTCGTTCGTATGTGGGGCGGTTATTCTGTTACTACAATGCGCCATGTCAATAGTTTTCTTTCGTTCTATGATATGAACGGCGGCGGGAAATTGTGGTGGAATATGCAGCCGGTGGAAAAATACCCTCATTATAGTATGGCGGCGGATATGACTCCCGCCGAAAGTTTGAAAGCTATGTATGCGCGGCGTGCTGCTAATAACATGAATTATTGAAAGAGGTGTAACAAATGAAATTTAAGACAACACAAAAAGAAATCCGGGCGAATTTCAATAAAATTATTTGCGTTCCCTATTGCGAATTACAGGCCCTTTTAAGCTATGAAAGCCCGGTTGCGTATACGGTACGCCGGGAAGGATGGGGCGCGGATATTTACGATATGGGCGGCGGGGTTGCCATTGTAACAGGATATGCCCCATTCGGAAACATTCGCCCATCATATGAATTGCGGGAACGGTACGAAAAACAGGCCGACAAAATCCTCTATGAATATGGTTACGATCAGCAGCGGGAAAGCCTAGAAAGCCTTGCAAGGGATTTTGTAAAAGAGGCTTGCGATCATGAATAAACGGGAATACTGCGAGAGCCGGGAAAGCATTGCATATTATAGCGGCCTGAATGGGCTTGAAATTAAGGGCATTGAATACGGCATTAACGATTATATCTATTGCGTTTCCGGCGCATGGGGTGGTGGTAAAGCGTTCCACCGGTGCAAAATACAGTATACCCGGAACGGAGTAGCGTTTTTCCGGGTACATGGGTATAGAGTCCCGCTCGATGAATGTATTAGAATGGGGGTTTGACTTATGAAATATTGGCAATTCGTGAATTGGGAACCCGTGCCGTTTGAAAGCGTGTTAAAATCTCGCGTTGCTGTTGCTATTACAGCATATGAAAACGGCGACAAAAACGCCATAAAGGAATATTATAGGCAATCCGCGACAATGGAAACACTGAAAAACCCCGTTGTTAAAATCGGCGGGTGGGCGTTTTCCTTGCGTGAGTTTTGCCGGGTGTATTGGGTGAAAACTCGCTACTATGGAATTATGGAGCTATACGCGCCGAATAAGTCGGCTATTTATGCCGTATTAGGCCGGTATCACGTTCTTAAAATTGTAGAGGTGGAATAATGAATATTGCTGCATTGATTGATTTGCTACCGGATACGGTAAAACTTGATACGATAGATTTTCAGTCTGTCAAGATGAAAGACGGGAAAGTGGGAACCCGTGTTGTATTGGATCGAATTTTGACCGATACGGAAAAACAGCAAATGACAAGCAGTCATTTCCGGGGCCTTGACTGTATCGCTCAACATAGATATGCCCCGGAAATTAAACGCAGTTATTTCTATGTTGTGTGAAAGGGGTGTAAAGCATGGTATACGCAAGGAAAAAGCACGGCGGCACAAGCTGCTATCTTGTATCCCCTGACACGGTACAAGCGTTTATAAGCAGCATTACATGGGCGCAAGGGGTTGTAAACCGCTTTTGTAATGTCACGGTAAAGCCCTATAAAGGCCGGAAATATAATCCCGCTTTTGTGTGGGTGTGCGTGGGTTGAAAGGTAGGTATTCATGAAAACAACGGGCCATTATTACAAGTCTTTGAAAGCGTGGATAAATGCGGGCGGAAATAAGTATGTTGTAAATTGTCCTTGCATTCATATATCCGGGAGCGTTGCGGGAATGCGCCGGGATTTTTGGGGCTATAAATGCGATGTTGTCCGGATTGGACAATGGATATATAAAGCAAACTGAAAGGGCGGTGAAAGCGTGTATATTATTCTTCTGTTGCTTTTGTTGCCGGTTCAAATTCTGATCGACATTTTGAAAATGAATAAGTGAACGCCGCCCCGGTGCTATTCCGGGGCGGTTATTTTTTTTGCGTTTTTCCGCCCCGATCAGGGCGGCGTGAATGGGTGATGGGGCCGGGGGATATGCCAGCAGCGGCGAGGGCGGGGTGAGCTGAAAAATACCCGCAAAAAATAAAAAGGTCAATTTCAAGAAAACGCTTGACAATAAAACACTTGATATGTATAATAAAGCCGAGGTGATAAACATGAGAGGTCGAGAAATCCTGAAAGAGATCATGGCTTCCAAGTCTCTTTCCAACGCTGAACTCGCAAAAAGACTCAATGTCTCTAACGCTACTATTTGGGAACGCTTGAACAACAAAAATGTCAAGGACATTCCCGTGTCCCTGCTGACCACCATGCTCAGAGCGATGGATTACAAGGTCATCGTTGTTCCTGCCAATACCCGTCTGCCGGACGGTGGATACGAGGTGGAGTGAACCATGAAATACTTCCTTGGCCGTGTGTCCAGCAAGGAACAGAACCTTGCTCGGCAGCTCAAGGTCGCTCGTGAGAAGTTCGATATTCCTGACGAGAATGTGTACTGCGACAAGATCACGGGAAGCAGCTTTGACCGTCCTCAGTACAATGCTCTGAAAGCCATTGTGCAGGAAGGTGATGAAGTCATTGTCAAGGAGTTCGACCGCTTTGGGCGCAATAAGGACGAAATGAAGCGAGAACTGGAATGGTTCAAGCAGAAGGGCGTAATCGTCCGTATCCTCGACATTCCGACCACGCTGATTGACTTCAAAGACCAGACATGGGTGCTGGAAATGGTCAATAACATCCTGATTGAAGTCCTTGGCGCTGTTGCCGAACAGGAGCGTAAGAAGACCAAGCAGCGGCAGGCTGAGGGTATCGCCGCTATGCCGGTTGTCGATGGCAAGCGGGTGTCGGTGAAGACCGGCAGAGGGTTCGGCAGACCCGCTTCCGAGATTGATGACGAGCAGTTTGAAAAACTCGCTCAAAAACAAAAAGACGGTCTTATTACCGTAGCGGACTGCTGCCGGGAACTCGGCATTAGTCGGTCTACATGGTATGATCGAGTAAGAAAGGCTGGGTGAATATGAAGTCAAAGAAGAAAAGGCGTTGGCTTTGGATTGTCGTAATTATTATCGCAATTAGTTCGATAATCGCCATCTTCGGGCAAGACGATGGCCCAGCGGGGGATAGCGATTCCAAGATTGAAGTTACTCCCACACCAGAGCCTCTAATGAACGAAGTGTGTACGGCCACCTTCGATGAAATTTATAGAGCCTATAAAGATAACGAGCTGGTGGCAGATGATATGTATAAGCATAATCGTTATCAAATCACGGCTAAGATCGATGGGATGACGAACGACGGCCTATTTAATCTTACTGGTGGAGCAACCCTGACTCTTGAAACTAAAGTTGATAACACTATTGTTGTTTTCTATGCTGAGTTCGAGAAAGATCAAGAAGATAATCTCAAAACCGTAAAAGTCGGAGACACGATTACCTTTATTGGGGAATGTCTTAGCGCGGGATCGTGGTCAGATTGTGAGATGATAGCCCAATGAAATATTTTTTCAAGTTTATTGGTTTTATGATTGAAGTGATATTCATCCTTCTGGTGTTGGCGTTTATCATTCCCAAAATTTTATAATTGGCTTCTGCAAGGGCAGGAGTGACAGCCATGACGGGCTATCTGTGTAGAAATACACGGGTAGCTCGTTTTTTTTGTTGGAAAGGAAATGCACATGAATTATGAAAAACTCTCCGGCTCTATCCGAGCCGTGATCGACCGGCGACCGAGAGATAACGGGGCGTACAGCGACCTTTTTTCTCTATGCCGGGAGTGGGAAACCGAGGATTTCTCGGCAGCACATAAGGTGAACAAGGAGCTGCTGGCGCTTTCCGCAGATCAGGTAGTCCGTGGCGGCGGAGCGAAGTTCTATGAACAGTGGCGGCGGTGTCTTCTCTTTGAAGCACCCCACGATTTTGACTCCTTCATGACCTACATCGAACTCGACCGCAAGCCGGAAAAGCGGTTTTATGCGCCCCGGAAGCACTATCTCAGACCGATGGTACAGGGGTTTCAAGATGTTCTGGACGGGAAGCTGCGCCTTTTGACGATCTCCATGCCGAAACGAGCGGGTAAGTCACAAACAGGCATCAATTTTGTGAATATGCTCTCCGGCAAGTTCCCTGACCGCTCGACCTTGATGGAAGGGACAGGCGATGACCTTGTGAAGAGTTTCTACAACGGCTGTCTGGAATACCTGACCGTTCCCAACGAGTACCTGTTCTACGATGTATTCCCAGACGCACGGCTGGTGCAGACCAACGCCGACACAAAGACGGTGAACCTGAAAAGCAAGTCCCGTTTCCCCACAATCATGTGCCGTTCCATTGACGCGCGACAGGTGGGCTTGTCCGAAGCCACCAATGTCCTCTACCTTGATGACTGTGTGGAAGGTCGTGAGGAAGCGAAGAACCGCCAGCGGCTTGATGACAAGTGGGAAGTGATCTCTGGCGATATCATGGGTCGTGCCATTGAAGGTACGCCGATGGTCTTTACCGGCACTCGCTATTCCCTGTATGACCCTATCGGTCGTGTGCAGGAACACGCACAGCGGGGGGGCTGGGCTTGGAGAGCGATTGAGATACCCGCCCTCGATCTCGTGACGGACGAGAGCAATTATGAATACGAGCGGGAGGGCAAGAAGGTCTTTACCACCGCCTACTTCCGGGAGCAGCGGGAGCTTCTGAGTGCAGAGCAGTTTGAAAGCGAGTTCCAGCAACAGCCCTTTGAAGCGAAGGGTCTGCTGTTCAACAAGGAAGAGTTGAACTACTTCTTTGAGCTACCAAAAGACCGTGACCCGGATACCATCATCGCCGTTGGCGATACGGCGGAAAGCGGCTCAGACTCGACCTCCATGCCGGTGGCGAAGATTTACGGCAGCGATGTGTATATCGTCGATGTTGTCTTTGATGACTCCCCCGCTGAGGTGACAAAGCCGGAATGCGCCAAGTGCCTGATTGAAAATAAAGTTGCTTCTGCGGTTTTTGAGTCCAACAACGCCGGTCAATATTATGCCAGAGATGTTGACCAGATCATTCGTGATCGCGGGTACTCCGTGGGTATCCGCACGAAGCGCACGATCTCCAACAAGCAGACCCGTATCGAGTTCGCTTCTGACAACATCAAAAAGAACTTCTACTTCAAGCACCCTTCTACCTACAAGCGAGGCAGTCAGTATTGGAACTTCATGAAGGAAGTGACCACATACACTCGCTCCGGTAAGGTTCCGCACGATGACGCTCCCGATTCCCTCTCCTTGTTGGAGAACGAAATCCGTATGCTGTCCGGGGGCAAGGTGGAGGTTTTCAAACGGCCTATTTGAGTCCTTTACTTTCGTTGTGGCGAATGGTATAATTAAAAGTTTACTATTGACAAGCATTGGAGAGTTTGATACAATGATAAGAGAGAAAATGGGTAGAGGGGAGGTATTCTGCCTTGGGTCATTTCGGTCGTAAGAAAATCTTTACTGATGTGACAGAGATCACACGGGACAATGTTCTGGAAGTGTTGAGAAAGGCGCTTATCACGCATTGGTCGAACAAGGCGGATATGGAGTACCTCTACGCTTACTACAAGGGTAGACAGCCGGTGCTGAACCGCAAGAAGGAAGTTCGCCCGGAAATTAAAAATACGGTGGTCGAGAACCGTGCCAATGAGATCGTGTCCTTCAAAGTTGGCTATCTGATGGGCGAACCTATTCAGTATGTCAGCCGAAGTGACAACAAGTCAGTTGCCGACAAGATCACCACTCTAAACGGCTACTGTCTTTCCGAAGATAAGGCCGCAAAGGATAAGGAACTGGCGGATTGGTTCCACATCTGCGGCACAGCATACCGCATGGTGCTTCCTGACAGCGTGTTTGAGAAGGAAAGCGATGAAGCTCCCTTCGAGATTTACACTCTCGACCCTCGGTTTGCTTTTGTGGTGTATGCCAATTCCATCGGTGAACCGCCCGTAATGGGTGTGAAGTACATTCAGCGGTCGGACGGTGCGGTGATTTACAGCATTTATACGAAAGATCGCTATTTCGAGGTTGAAAACCAGAGCATGATCGTCCGGGAAGAAGCTCAGTCGCTTGGTATTCCCATTATCGAATACCCAGCGAACAACGCCCGGCTGGGTGCTTTCGAGATCGTCCTTCCCTTGCTGGACGCTATCAATACGGTGGACAGCAACCGTCTTGACGGCGTGGAGCAGTTTGTTCAGGCGCTTATGCTGTTTCACAACGTTGACATTTTCGGCGATGATTTCGCCAAGCTGCGGGACGAGGGTGCGATTAAGTTCAAGGACATTGACCCGCAGTATAAAGCGGAGATCAAGTATCTGACCTCCGAACTGAACCAGAGCCAGACACAAACGCTGGTCGATCACCTCTATAACACGGTGCTGACGATCTGCGGTATGCCGAACCGCAATGGTGGTACTTCTACCAGCGATACCGGCTCTGCGGTCATCATGCGTGACGGTTGGTCGGCGGCGGAAGCCAGAGCAAAAGACTCCGAGCTGATGTTCAAGCTCTCCGAAAAAGAGTTCTTGAAGCTAGTTCTGCACATCTGTTCCGATCTGAGTGATCTGGAATTGAAGCTGTCGAACGTAGAGGTTCGCTTTACTCGCCGCAATTATGAGAATATCGCTCAGAAAGCAACAGTATTGACTACTATGCTTGCCAATCCGAAGATTGCCCCTGTTCTGGCCTTTACACATTCGGGTATGTTCAGCGACCCGCAGCTCGCGTACCGTATGAGCATGGATTACGCTGAGGAACAGGAGAAAAAGGCCGCTGAACTCACAACCAAGCAGAAGGAGGTTAATCCTGATGGAGAAGGAAATCCGCCTGACCCCAGTGGCGGTCAGAAAGATTGAAGAAATCTTGACTATGGGAAAGACCGTTGAGATTGCACAGCGGAACGAGAAAGTGGTTGTGTGGGCGGTCAGCAGCAAAAAGAAATATGAACAGCCTATCGCATAGGCGATAGGGACAGCCATTACGGGCTACTGATACCGAAAAGGTATTGGTAGCCCTTTTTCTTTTGGTTTAATCGCCGTAAGGCGTTGAATAGGCAGAGAAGCCTTAAATCACAAAACGGAGAGAACCGTAAACACAAAGGTATAGTGCGGAGATGCACTCTAAAAAGCGCAGAAAGGAACGATTGTATGGCAAAGATTGATGTTTCCACCATTGAAGGCTTTGCGAATATGACCGCAGAGCAAAAAGCGGAAGCCCTCGCAAACTATGAGTTTCCCGATCCCGATTATACCGGCTATGTGAAGAAAGATGTCTTTGACAAGACTGCTTCCGAGCTTGCGTCTTGGAAGAAGAAGCACAATGAGCTGCTCTCTGAGGAAGAACGCAAGAAGCTGGAAAACGAGCAGATGTTCGAGGAAATGAAGAACAAACTGGCGGGGTTGGAAAAGGAGAAGACCGTTTCCAGTTACAAGGCGAGTTTCGCCGCACAGGGTTATCCTGAGCCGCTGGCAACCGAAGCCGCTACCGCTATGGCAAATGGTGAAATGGATAAGGTCTTTGCCGCGCAGAAGAAGTTTCTGGAACAGTATGAGAAAGATGTAAAAGCCAAGGTTCTGAAAGACACCCCTAAGCCCCCTGCTGGTGGTAAGGGCGGTGAGATGACTAAGGCTGATTTTCTGAAACTTGACACTAAAGCCCAGTTGGAGTTCGTCAAGGAACATTCTGACTGGCAGACAATTTTGAAGTAATTATGGAGGTATAACACTATGGCTTCTTATCTCGGCTTCCCGTTTGACCCTGAGCTGTTTAACTACAACTGGGCAAACGCAAAAGACCCCACCCTGACCGCTATGTTTGAGAGTGGCGCTGTTGCCCCGAATGCAGAACTGGCGCGGCTGATCGCCAACGGCTCTGACTTCTACACCCTGCCCTTCTACAAGATCATCGGCGGCACTCCTGAGAACTACGATGGCGCAACCGACATCACCCTGACCGACCCCGCTGGCGGCGCTCAGAACGGCATCGTGTTTGGTCGTGCGCATGGCTGGAAGGAGAAGGACTTCATCGTTGACTACAACAGCGGTGCAGACCCCATGCAGCAGATCGTGGCTCAGGTGTCTAAGTATTGGCAGAAGCAGCGCCAGTCCATCATGCTGAAAATCCTCAACGCGGTCTTTGGCGTGACTGGCAGCGGTGAGTTTGCTGGTTGGGCGAACCACATCACCGACCTGTCTTCCGCTTCTACCACCGTTGCTGACGCTAACAAGATGGGTGCAACCACTATCGGTGACGCTATTCAGAAGGCCGTGGGCGACAATCAGGACGCTTTCCAGCTTGTGTTTATGCACAGCAAGGTCGCCACTAACATGGCTGGCCTGAAACTGCTGGACTTCCTCAAGTACACGGACGCAAACGGCGTGGAGCGTCCCCTGCGTATCGGCACAGTGAACGGCATGACCGTGATCGTGGACGATGGCTGTCCCACCACCGCAGCGGATACTTCCAAGGCAGCAACCTATACCACCTACGTTCTGGGTCTGGGTGCTATCCAGTATGCTCCTGCCCCGGTGAAGGTTCCTTCCGAGCTGACCCGTGACGCTCTCAAGGGCGGCGGCTATGACGCTCTGGTGACTCGTATCCGCGAAACCATGCACCCCAACGGTTTCAGCTTTACCAAGCCCACTTCCGGCTACACCGCTTCTCCCACGGATGCTCAGCTTGCAGCTTCCGACAACTGGTCTATCGTGGCTGACCCCAAGACGATTGCGCTGGCGAAGATCATCACTAACGGCTAAGGAGGTTCACCATGTTCTATGTTTCTGACGGGAAAGTGTATGTGAGGGAGGGAAATCACTTCCGTAATGTAGGCTTTACCGCAAAGGACAAGGTGGTTACTCAGCGTGAACTGGAAAGTACCTCTGTTGTGATGGGTACGGTGGTTGTTGATACCCTCGACAACTCCGTAGCCCTCACTCGTGAGGAAATCATCACCAAGTTCAATCTGTCTGAGAGCAATCCTATTCCGGTTATCAAGAAGTCTCGTAAGAAAACTGAGGAACCGGTAGTGTGACGGGAGGCGGAAAGTGTGACGGACGCTGAGAAGTTGAAAATGGTGAAAGCCATGACTGGCGAGACAGACGAGGGCATTCTTTCCACCTATCTCTCGATTGCTGGTGACAAGGTATGCCGCAAGGCATATCCGTATGATCCGGATGCGCGGCTTGTCCCCTACCGGTACGGTTTTGTACAGGTGGAGATTGCTGTGTATCTGCTGAACAAACGGGGTGCCGAAGGTCAGACCGCTCACAGCGAGAATGGCATCTCCCGTTCCTACGAAGACGGGGATGTGCCGCCTACGCTGCTGAGGGACATCGTTCCCTTTGCTTCCGTAATGGGAGGTTGAGCATGAAGACGCTGAACCGCAACAAATTGCCCTTTTGGTATCTGCTGTACGACCGTAAGGTTTCTGCCAAGGATGAGTATGGTAACGAGACTGGTGAGGAAATCGTGTTCTACAAGCCTGCTGTGGCGATGAGCGCTAATATCTCGGCGGCGACCGGCTCCGCTCAGGTGGAGCAGTTCGGTAATTTCGCCGGGTATGACAAGGTGATCGTTACCGATGACCTGAACTGTCCCATTGACGAGAATACCGTGCTGTTCATCGACAAGAAGCCTCAGTATGACGAGGACGGGAAGCCGCTCTACGATTACATGGTTCGGCGGGTCGCCAAGTCCCTCAATTCCATTTCCTATGCGGTCAGTAAGGTGACGGTATCGTGAAAAAGGTTTCGATCACGCTCTCTGGCAGAGAGATCGACCGCCTGTTGCGGGAGGTCGAGGGCTGGAGAAATTGGCTACAAGAGCGTACTACGGTATTCCTCGACCGGGTAGCACAAGAGGGTATGGAGGTTGCTTCCGCCAAGTTCTCGCAGGCCGTTTATGACGGCACGAATGATGTTTCTGTGACGGTGGAACCCCGTGGGAACAATGTTCGAGCGGTGGTGGCGACAGGCTGGGCTACCTTGTTTATCGAGTTCGGTACAGGCGTGACCTACCCGGACAATCACCCGGAAGCAGAAGAACTCGGCATGAAACGTGGTGAATACGGTCAGGGTCACGGCAAGCAACACTCTTGGGGTTATTACGGCGACCCCGGCACGAACGGTGTACTGAAAGAAAAGAAGAACGGCGGGTTCGTGGTCATCACCCACGGCAACCCCGCCAATATGCCGATGTACGAAACGGTAAAGGAGCTGCAAGACCGGCTCACGAAAATTGCGAAGGAGGTATTTTCATGATTGATGTGGAGAGTCAAATCTACACTCCGATTGTGGAAGCCCTGAGAGCGCAGTTCCCCGGTATCTTGGTCAGCGGCGAGTATGTCAATGCTCCTACCCGTTTCCCCTATGTGAGCTTGGTGGAGCAGGATAACTACACCACGGAAGATCACATGGACAGCGGAGATACGGAGCGGTTCGCTACGCTGATGTACGAGGTGAATGTCTACTCCGATAAGGCAGGCAGTAAGAAATCCGTTTGCCGAAAAATCATGAGGTTTGTGGACGATCTCATGTACGCCAAGAATTTCAGGCGTATTTCTCTGTCCCCCGTTCCCAATTTGGAGAACGCAACAATCTACCGTCTGGTGGCTCGGTACAAAGCCGAAACAGATGGAACTACTCTTTACAGGAGGTAAATGAAAATGGCTATTTCGACCTATAAAACCTTTCTGATGAAGAAAGGTGATACCGGCGATACTTGGAGCAAGCTGATCGACATCAAGGAGTTTCCCGACCTCGGCGGTGAGCCTGAAATGCTGGAAACCACCACTCTGAGTGATGATATGCAGACCTACATCGCCGGTATCCAGTCTCTTGACGGCCTGTCCTTCACCGCGAACTACACGCTGTCTGATTTTCAGGCTCTCAAAGCTCTCGAAGGCAAGAAAGCCAGTTATGCAGTTTGGTTTGGCGGCACGGAGAGCGCCGGTGTTGTCACTCCCGATGGCTCTAACGGCAAGTTTTCCTTTGACGGTGAGCTGTCCGTGTACCCCGTGGGCGGCGGCGTGAATGAAGTGGTGGACATGAACATCACCATTGCCCCGTCTACCCCCATCGCTTTCTCCGCAACCTAAGACACCAACAATCGCCATATTGACAAGGAGGATTCGTCATGGCAAAGCAGTTGACCATCAATGACCCTACTACCGGCGTCACCTACACGCTGGAATATACCCGCAAGTCCGTCGAGACGATGGAGAAAAGCGGCTTTGTTGCCGAAGAAGTGGAACGCAAACCGATGACTATGCTCCCGGCACTGTTTGCCGGTGCGTTTCTCGCTCACCATCGCTTTGTGAAGCGTGATGTGATCGACAACATTTATGCTCGCCTGACTCATAAGGACGAGCTGATCTCCGCTCTGGTGGAGATGTATAACGAACCTCTGCTGAGTCTTCTGGACGAGCCGGAGCAGCAGGAGGATAACGAGGGAAACCTGAGCTGGAAAGCCGGTTGGTAAGCGACCGCCTTTCCGATAACGAGGGGGGCGGCGGCGATCAACGCCCAGCCGCCCTTTTTGCTTACACAGGAAAATTCTACGAAGTCTTTCCGTATTACCTCGCCATTGGTATGTCCTATGAACAATTTTGGGAGCAGGACTGTGATTTGGTGAAATATTACCGAAAGGCGGCACGAATTAAGCAAGATTTGCAAAATCAAGAGGCATGGCTTCAAGGTGCATATGTTTATGAGGCTCTTATTGATGCGTCTCCGGTTTTTCATTCTCTTGCGAAAAAAGGAACGAAACCCGTTCCATATCGTGATAGTCCGTATGAACTGTTCGGGCAGTCGAATACCAAGAAACGAAAAACTATCCAAGAGGAACATGACGAAAAGGCGAAAGCCTACATGGAAGCCTTTATGGTGTCGATCAATAAAAAGTTTCAAGCGAAAGGCGGTGACATGAATGGCTGACAATGTGGAGATTCAGGGGTTGGAGTTTCAGATCGTCAATGACAGTACGCAGGCGGTCGCAGGGCTTCAAAACCTGATTAACACGCTCAATCGTTTGAAAACCGCTACCAACGGCGGCGCAACGGGTCTGAGCAAGACCGCTCAGGGTATTCGGGAGCTTTCCAATTCTCTGAAAGGCTTGAACAGCGGTGACGCTTCGCAGAAGATCACCCGGCTTGCCAATGCGCTGACCGCTCTGAGCCGAGTTGGAAATGTGAAGATTTCTTCCTCCATCGCTAACCAGCTAACGGCAATCAACACTGCTATCGCTGGCCTGAAATGGACAGACGGGGACAAAGTGACAACCCTCGTTAATGGTTTGCGTCCCCTCTCCAATATGGGGAAGGCCAATCTAACCTCTTTCACGACTCAACTTTCGAAATTGCCGAAAGTAATTGAAGACTTGGAAGCAGCAGATATTGACAAGTTCACGCAACAGATGACCTCTCTTGCCGCCGCTATGAAGCCTTTTGCTGATGAAATGCAGAAGGTGTCTACTGGTTTCTCTGCATTCCCGTCCAAAATCCAAAAGCTGATTACCAGCACGGAGAAATACAACGCTTCGGTTAGTAAGGCGACCTTCACTACCGGGAAGTTCACGGGCGGATTGAAAGCGTTGAACGTTGCTGCTGCCGCAGTCGCTTTCCGTAAAATCGGTCATTTCGTTGCGCAGGCAGTCACGGAGTCTAATAAGTACCAAGAAGACCTGAACCTGTTCACAGTTGCCTTGGGGGAGTATGCGGCCGAAGCTCAAAACTACGCTGAAAAGGTGTCCGAGGTTTTGGGTATTGACCCGGCGCAGTGGCTTCGCAATCAGGGCGTTTTCAACACACTGCTGACCGGCTTCGGTGACACAGCAGAACGAGCGCAGCTTATGAGCCGAAACCTGACGCAGTTGGGTTATGACCTTTCTTCTTTCTTCAATATTTCCATTGAAGACGCTATGCAGAAGTTGCAGTCCGGTATTTCTGGTGAGCTGGAACCTCTGCGGCGCTTGGGCTACGATTTGTCGCAGGCACGATTGGAACAGACCGCTTTGAACCTTGGTATCAAGGAAAGCGTTGCGAACATGACGCAGGCAGAAAAGGCCGAGCTGAGATATTACGCTGTCATGACTCAGGTAACGACCGCTCAAGGCGATATGGCGAGAACACTGCAAGCTCCTGCAAACCAGCTTCGTATCTTGCAGGCACAGCTCACACAGGCATCGCGGGCAATCGGCAATATCTTTATTCCGGCTCTAAACGCCATCCTTCCTTATGCGATTGCCGTAGTTAAAGCTATTCGAGAGATTGCAAACGCTATCGCAAATCTTCTCGGTTTTACTTTGACTGATGTTGATTATTCAAGCGTTGGGAAGCTCGCATCCGGCACGGGAGCGGTGGCAGATAATCTCGGAAGCGCAGCCGGGTCAGCTAAAGAGTTGAAGAAATACATCGCCGGATTTGACGAGTTGAATGTACTTCCCTCGAACAGCAATGCCGGATCGGGCGGCGGTGCTGGCGGTGCTAGCGGGGGTGGATTTGACTTCGATCTCCCCACCTATGACTTTCTCGGCGATGCTGTAGAAACTCGTGTTGATGAGATCAAAGATAAACTAAAACCACTTTTGGTGATCGCTCTGGCAATCGGGGCGGCGTTCGCGGGTTGGAAAATCGGGAAAAAGGTTACTGCCGCAATCGCTACGTTGAAAGCGGGGTTTGCCACGTTTGCTAGTTCGGGCGCAGGCCAAGCGATCCTTTCAAAACTCGCAAGTTGTGTCGCGGGAGTTGCCTTACAATTTAACGCGGCTGGCGGCGGAGTAAAAGGATTTTTATCTGTACTTGGGATGGTTGCCAAGGTCGCTGCTCCCGCTGTTGCAATTTTGGTAGTAGTCATTGCTACTCTCAAAGTTCTTGTTGAGAGATGGAACGACATTAAATCGGCAGTGGCAAACACCTTTGGAAAGCTGAAAGTTGGAGAGCGCTTGCAGGCGCTCAACGACAAACTGAATCAGCTAGGCGAAAAACTTGGCTGGGTTGACGGCTTTTGGAATGGCCTGAAATCTACTATCGGTAGCCTCATGGACTTCATCGGTGAGGTAGTAATCACAGTTGTCGGAAGTTCTTTGATCGGGCTATTTAACGGTCTGGTTGGTGTGCTGGGCGGCGTAGTCACTGCGATGACAGGCGTTGTTGAAATATTCACGGGATTCGCACAATTCTTGAAGGGTGTATTTACTGGTGATTTGGAGTTGGTTAAGAAATCCTTTGCCACTTTCGGTTCCGGTATTTCCAAAATCTTTTCAGGTGTGATTGATGGACTCGTAAATGGATTCACGGGTTGGGTTTCCGGTGTCATCGAGGGAGTCACAAATCTGGGTGGCACTCTTCTTGGAACTCTGATTCCCAACATTGTCAACGGTGTTGCTACCTTTTTCAGCAATCTTTGTACGGACATCGCTCGGTTCTTCACGAATGCTTGGAATTCCATTTGCGCCCTGTGGTCAACCGTAGGCAATTGGTTTAACACCAAAGTAATCACTCCGGTCGATACTTTCTTCTCAACGCTCGGAACTAAAATCGCTGCTTCTTTTACGACCTCATGGACGAAGGTTAAAGCTGAGTGGGGCGTTGTGACGGATTGGTTTAAAAACAAAATTATCACCCCAGTGCAAACAGCATTCGGGTCGATGTGTTCATCGGTCGGCGGATTTTTCGTTTCGCTTTGGGACAGAGTCGCGGGCGTATTCGCGGGAGTCGGCGGGTGGTTCCAGTCGAATGTGGTTGACGCTATCAATTCAGCCTTTAGAGCGTTGGTAAATGGCGCGATTAGTTTGCTGGAACGAATGCTAAACGGTATTATCCGGACGCTGAATAACTTCATCGGGAAAATCAATTCAGTGCTGAGTATCGTTGGCGGAGGTATTAGTACCATCTCTTATGTCAGTATCCCAAGATTGGCTAATGGCGGTTTTGTGGATGAAGGACAGCTCTTTATCGCGCGTGAAGCAGGGGCTGAGATGGTTGGACGCATTGGCAGAAAGACGGCTGTAGCAAACAACGATCAGATTGTCGAATCTGTATCGCAAGGTGTGTACGAGGCAGTGCAGAGAGCAAGCGGTGAAACGAATTCGAGCAACAGTCGCCCGATCACTGTGATTGTGCAGATGAACGGTAAAGAATTGTTTAGGCAAATGGTTGACGAAAACAATGCCGCCATCCGTGCAACCGGATTTAGCCCACTGTTGGCGTAAGGAGAAATTATGGCAATTCTTACAATCACAAAGGCAGACGGGACTTCTGTCCCTCTGCCTGACCCTGCTCAGTTGTCATGGAGCATTCAAGACATTGACGCTGACGGGACAGGTCGAAATCAGAATGGCGACCTATTTCGGGATCGGGTTGCAATAAAGAGGAAACTAACTCTCTCGTGGCCTCCAATGACTGCGGCGAATATGTCTACTTTGCTAAACGCCGTCACGGATACCTTTTTCACGGTTTCATATCCCGATGCGCTGACCGGAGAAACCCGAAGCATGACTGCTTATGTGGGCGACCGGACTGCTCCTATGTATAGTCTCATCAACGGGGTCTATCTGTGGAACAGTCTATCCATGAATTTTATTGAAAGGTGAAGCGCCATGTACACTGTGACAGAATCCTTCCATGAAGCGTGTAAATCGCCGGGAAGAAGTATTACTAGTAAAATCACATTTAACGGTGTCAGTGAGCTTGCCGCTTCTGAAATTCAGGAAATTGTTGTTTCTGAACAGTGCGGATCATCGGACGGTGTAACGATCGGAGCGTCTTTTTCTTCGCAATGCAAAGTGACGATTTATAAGCAGACTCCCGCGCTTCCCCTAAATGGGGCGTATTTCGCCCCTTCTGTCGGAGTCATTCTCCCCGGAGACGGCGGAACGGTATACGTCCCAAAAGGCGTATTTTACGTTCCCTCTGACGGCGTAGAGAATAGCGGCAACCTGTGTCTAACGATTACCGGTTATGACCGCATGGCGACACTGACTGATGAATATGCCCCTACCATCAATTTCCCGGCCACTCCGAATGCGATGTTGACCGATATCTGTCTACAGGCAAACATCACTGCTCCAGAAGTTGCTTTCCCGGAGATGGTAATTTCCAATTCTTACGCAGGTACAATCCGTCAGCAATTGGGATGGTTGGCAGGGTTAATTGGTGCGAATGCGAAATTCGACGCGGCAGGTCAGTTGGTTTTTCATAAATACTCAGAGGGTATTACCGTAGGGCTTGACGCTCAATATCAGAATGGTTTGAAAAAGACAGCCGACGATCGATTCACAATTCAAGCGCTTGTCACCGGCACGGAAGATAATCCGATTACTGTCGGGACGGGAACTAGCATTTCGGCAACAAATCCATATATGACGGAAGCGGTTGCCGTCTCGGTGCTTGAACAGATAAAAAGTCTGACTCTGATGCCGCTGGAAGTAAAGTGGCGTGGAGATCCGTCCGTTGAAGCCGGTGACATTATACACGTTATCGACAGTACAGACCTTGACGGAGGCGGTCTGCCTGTTTTGGTTATGTCGCAGGAGTTGCGAGTTAAAGGTGGCATGAGTGCTACCACTATTTGTTACGGCACACCGGACTCAAACTATACTGTCGAGAACCCCATCATTCAAAAAGTTAAACGCGAGTATGCGGGGCTTGCAAAAGCAATGCAGGACGCAACCGAGCGCATCATTGGTGCAAAGGGCGGATATTGGGAAGTCCTCTATGATGAAAATGGATATCCTACTGGCTGGATGGTACGTGATACCCCAACTATCGAAGATAATACCCGCCTGTGGCTGATGAATATCAACGGGCTTGGATACTCCAAAGACGGAGGGAAAACGATTAGCGGCGTAGCGTTGACAATGGACGGACAAATCAATGCAAATGCTATTACCACCGGTCAAATGTCAGCAGAGCGCGTTACTGTAAACGGGCAAACCCTCTCCGATTTTATTGATATCGGAATGGATGATGACGGACACCCGGTTTTAAGAATCGGCTCTTCGGTATCCGAAATTACGCTCAAAGAATACAACGACAAAATCGGCTTCTATGACGCAAACGGAATGCTTTTGGCATACTGGAATAATAACAGTTTCGAACTGGTAGAGTTGTCGAGGTTCAGACTTGGCCCGATGAGCATTGTTGTACAGCCGAACCAATCTGTTAGTTTTGTGGGGGTGAGTTGATGGCGGTTTATCAAAGCCTGACACTATTTCAAATCAGTCAAAATATTCAGGACAATACGTCTCAGGTAAGAATTTTGTGGGAATCTACGCAGACCGGCGCAAGCCACAATGATTATTCCAGAACCGCGTACTACGATATATACATCAACGGTGGACAAGGAACACAATACAGTGTCAGTTATACTCTCCCCCAAGGCACAACTAAGACAATCGTTGATACCACAATCACTGTCCCCCACAGGAACGATGGCACCGGTACGATTACGGTAAACACGTGGATGGATACGAGAATCAGCGCGGGCGTAGTTAAAAAATCTCAAACGTTGACTCTAAGTACAATTCCTCGTGCGACGACGCCCGTTATAGCCCCTCTGATAATGGGGCAAGAGGGTACAATTACACTTAATCCCGCGAGTAACGATTTTACCCACACGATTATTTATAACTTCGGAATACGGTACCACGGCACGATTGCGACTAAAACCGCAGAGCGGTCGATTAAGTGGACACCTCTTAAATCATTTGCAAATTTACTTACCGGCGCGGAATCAGGTCAGATGTATTTCAGATGCATGACTTATAACGGAGATACCCTGATCGGGTCTACTGACGTGTGGACGAAAATTACTGTTTCCCCCGATACAGTACCCACCGTGTCTGTTAGTTTGTCGGATGCGGCGGGATATGAGAGTATTTATGGTTGGGTTCAGAACAAAAGCCGAGTAAAAGCGAGTATAACTGCGGCTGGCGTGATGGGAAGTAAGATCATCGACACTGTGATGACCGTAAATGGGAAAGTCGTTGACGCTAACGCGGAAAACAGCCTGCCCGATAGCGGAAGCATCCCTGTAAAGGTTGTCGTGACAGATTCCAGAAAACGTACTGCAACATATAGCACGAATCTATCTGTGTCCGCGTATACCACCCCTGTTATCAATGATCTGACATATGTTCGCGGCAGTTATACCGAGAGTGTGTGGACAGAAAATCCGAGCGGAGCGGACATCAAAATCACTTTTACGCTGGCGATGGCATTGCCGGATAACCGAGCCAATCTTACAGTATCACTCGACGGTGTTGTAAAGCAGACAGTTACAAATCAAAGCGCAGGCGCAAAAACACTATGCCTTTCGGGTGTCGGAACCGATACCACTCGAAAGCTGGAAGTAGCCGTCTCTGACGCTTTTAGCAGCAAAACGTCCAAGGAAATCATAATTACGACCATAGAAGTGCCACTTAACATCAACTTCTCGTTGCCGTCCGTATGCTTTGGAGGTATCGCCGAAAAAGAAAAGACCGTGCAATTCAAATGGCCTGTCGATCTAAATGGTGACATGACTATCGTCGGAGATTTGAAACTTAACGGTATATCTATCCGAGACATTTTGTCTAAACTTGCCGTTGATTACATTGTCGAACAGGGCACGACCGGCAAGTGGATGTGGCGCAAGTGGAGTAACGGCACAGCAGAAATGCGGGCGATATTTGACACCGACACGCTAGCGATCGACGAAGCGTGGGGATCGCTGTACTTTGGCACGTGGATGCGCAGTGATATCAACGTCGCCGCGCGAAAGTATCCATTTGCTTTTGTGGATACCCCGACGATCAGTGTGACCTATATGAGCGGCGGAGCGGATGCATGGCTGGTATCTTTATTTAGCGTGTCCGACGACCTGCTTACCGGCGCACCGGCGTATGCGTTGGCGCGGCCGAATCAAGGCACCATTCACTACCCGCGTATCGGCTACTACGTTGTGGGGAAGTACAAATAAGGAGGGGGATATCATGACACTTGAACTCGCAGATGGACGTGGAGAGCTGTTTCAATGGGATGCCGGTAGAATCATCGAGTTCGGTGACGATACAGTTTCACAAGCGCATTTTACAAGTATCGAGAAAATAACCGATATTCCGTATACTATCGAGGTTAAAAACAGAAAAGCGGCGATTCCCGATGAACTACTGCAAGTTCCCGGAACGCTAATTGTATACGCTTGGGTTTCCGATACTAACGGTGGTTACACCAAGGTGCAGGTCAATTTTCCTGTATTTACACGTCCCAAACCGTCAGACTATGTTTACACCCCGACAGAGCACGCTGGCTTCGATCGTCTGCGCGCCGAGATCGGCGACCTTGCCGACCTGACGACGGAGGCAAAGGGCACGCTGGTGGCGGCGATCAACGAGGCGGCGCGGACAGGCGGCGCGGGAAGCATGGCCTTGCGCGTAGCGGACGGCTACATCCAGTACAGCGCGGACGGCGGCAGCACGTGGCAAAATTTGATCGCCGTGGCAGACCTCAAGGGCGCTGACGGCGCGCCGGGAAAAGACGGCCCCACAGGCGCGCCCGGCAAGGACGGCCACAGCCCGGTGGTAACGGCCACTAAGTCCGGCAAGACAACGACAATCAGCGTGGACGGCGCAGCCATTGCCACGGTCGAGGACGGCGCGGATGGCAAACCGGGGGCTGCTGGTGCGGACGGCATCACGCCGACGATCGGGCCAAACGGCAATTGGTTTCTCGGCGCGACCGATACCGGAAAGCCGTCACGCGGAGAGACTGGGACGCCGGGCAAAGACGGCGCAAAGGGCGCCCCCGGCGCTCCGGGCGCTGCCGGTCACACGCCCGTTAAAGGCACGGACTATTGGACGGCAGCTGATAAGCAGGAGATTGTCAACAGCGTCATAGCCGCCCTGCCTGATGGCACGGAGGTGAGCTACTGAGATGAAAAAGCTCTACGAAGAAACCGCCGTACAGGACATCGCAAATGCTATCCGCGAGAAAAATGGCACTGCAACGAAATACAAAGTCGCGGAGATGGGCGCTGCTGTGCGAGCACTCTCCGGAAGCGAAGCAGTTGAGTGGCATCAGTGCCCGAAGGCGGTACGGAATTATCTTGCCAACGTGACCTATGCCCCGAGCGATTACAGCACGTCACAGATTGCCAACTATGCGCCCGCTGATGCTGTTATCAGCAATTACAAGCCCATTGGGCAGGCGGCTGGCGGGGTGATGCACTACAACGAAGTACCGAATGTGCTCACGCCATTTGCCTCTGGCGGGAAAGCGGGCACGCTCAAACCGCTGGATGCACTGCGGTGGATTCGCACGCGGGACGGCTCCGCAGAAGCGTGGAACGTGCGCGACCTTGGCGGATGGGCCTGCGACGGCGGCACGGTGAAATATGGTCTGCTGATTCGCGGCGGGCGTATCTCTGCCGCAGATCGGGCGGTACTGGTCGGCCAGTTCGGTGTGCAGCATGAAATCGACCTTAGAGGCAAAGAGGGGCGCGACCCGTCCGACGGTGATGTCGCAACAGAATCCCCCCTTGGTAGCGATGTGTGGTTTACGATTGCTGACAAGGCAGCGTCCTACGCGCTGACGCCGGTTGCAACGTGGCAGCTCTATCTTCGCTGCGTGATCGACGCCGTAACGCACCGGGAGCCGGTATATTTTCACTGCACCGCAGGTGCGGACCGTACAGGCACGCTGGCCTGTGTGCTAGAGGGGCTGCTCGGCATGAGCCAATCCGACATCGACAAAGACTACGAGCTGACTACCTTTTATTCCGGCTCCGGGACAGACGCACTTGCTCGTCGAAGGAATGAGCCAGAGTGGAAGAGGCTTATCAATGCGATCAACGCCGTTTCCGGGAACACGTTCCGTGATAAGTGCGTGCATTTTGCCGTGGGAACGTGCGGAATGTCGATGGCTGATATCAACGCTTACCGTGCGGTTATGACCGCCGGAACGCCCGAGACGCTGCACTGGTATCAGACGATCGCCAAAAGTCTCACAGGATGCACGCTTAGTAATACCACGTCTCAGGCGGATTACGGCGAGGCGTACACCGCAACCATCACTGCGGATAGCGGAAAGGTGCTTGCATCTGTGGTGGTCAAAATGGGCGGCGTGGACATTACTGCCACCGCTTACTCGGCGGGAAGCGGCGCAATCAACATCGCCAAGGTGACGGGGGCGGTCACAATCACTGCGGTGGCCTCTGTTCCGTCTGTGACTTACAACATTACACGCAATCTCACCAACTGCGCATCTTCAAACGTGGCTAATACCGTTGCGGACGGTGCAGCCTATTCCACGACGCTTTCTCCGACCGGCACATATAAAAAACTTGGCACAATTATTGTTACGATGGGCGGTACGGATATTTCCGCATCGGCAGTATCCGGAAACACAATCACAATCGCCAAAGTTACTGGCAACATTGTGATTACCTGCGCGGCTGTGATTACAAATGTCATTGAAACCGTCGGAATCTCAGCAGATACGCGACTGAGCGCTGGCAGCGGCACGAACAAAGCTCAGGTAGGCTGGGCAGCAATCGGGGCAAATATGGACGCAGCAAGTCTCATCCATCTTATGCCCGGCGATACGCTGCGCATTAAGGGCGCAAGTCTGCCCGATTCGCAAGACGGAAAAAGCATAGCCATAAGGTATAGCGAAACGGCGACATTTTTATCCGCAGGGTATATACACAACGGATATAGCTGGAATAACCTAGAATTTACTACCGTTGACAATGTCGTTACTATAACAGGGCCTGCCGAACATTACCTCCGGTTGAGTCTGATTTGCGCAGACGCATCCGCAGTTATCGTTACAATCAACGAACCGATCACGTAAAAGGAGGCACAGATGGAATTTATTGCTTGCAACATGGCCAATTACCGCGCCGGGCGCACGCAGCCGGTGCGGTACATCGTGATGCACTACACGG